>ERZ827512.106-NODE-106-length-131801-cov-58.559417_pt1 | contig 131801 bp, 118 predicted proteins | sample MGYA00519916_ERZ827512 | MGnify/ENA primary metagenome ERZ827512 (study PRJEB31778, sample SAMEA3449335) | human gut metagenome | biome: human gut; feature: human-associated habitat; material: faeces | place: United Kingdom | collected 2010/2012 ...
AAAGCAAAAAAGGCGAAAATAGCCGGAAGGGTACGCCGACAGGCGATATGGGTTCAACTCTCGTCAGCTTAAACACTATAATATTGATTTTTACATGAGCGTGTGCTATATTGTTTGTTATCAGTTTAAATACTTTTAAAATTGAAAGGATCATGACAATGAAACCGAAATTTGACGGCTACGCGGCGCAGTACGACGCATGGTTTATGGAAAATGACAAGCTGTTTGAAAGTGAGCTTCGTCTGTTTAAAAAGGCGCTTGGCAATATCGAGGGCAAGCGGGTTCTCTCCGTCGGCTGCGGCAGCGGCTTGTTTGAAAGCATGATAGATTGCAGCAGCATCGAGGGCATTGAACCTTCGCGCGACATGGGAGCGATTGCCCAGAAGCGCGGCATAAACGTTATCCAGTTCGGCGCGATCGAGGATGCCGAATTAGAAGAAAACGCCTACGATGTGATATATCTCAACGGCAGCTCCAGCTATATCGAAGACCTTGCCTACGCCTTTAATATCTGCAAGAAGGCTCTTAAGCCCAACGGGAAGTTTATCTCCCTTGATGTGCCCAAGGAGAGTGCGTTCGGGTTTATGTATCTGCTTGCCAAAAACGTCGGAACATTTGAGCATCCTTACCTTGAAGGTGTTATGCCGAAGCTTCCGTATCCTCTTGAGCTGTGCTGCGCAGGCGTATGGCATTCGACCGAGGAGAAGATCGACGTGCTCAAGTCGCTCGGCTTCCATCACTTTGATTTCTACCAGACGCTTCTTAAAAACCCCATGTACACAAACGAAGAGGTCGAAGAGGTTGCATCCGGCTACCAGAGCGGCGGATATGTCGCGATAATCGCGCACAAATAACATGAAGCTTTCCAAAACGCTCTATGCACAGGTGCAGGACATCTGGCCGGGATATCTTACCCATCCGTTCGTCACCGAGATGGCACACGGCACTCTGCCGAAGGAAAAGTTCCGCTACTACATGCTGCAGGACTATCTGTATTTGCAGGATTACGTCAAGATCTTCGCCGCCATAATCCAAAAGGCCGAGGATTTTGAGCAAATTCGCTTTCTGTGCGGAGAAATGTCAGCTACCATAGATGAAACTTACCGCACCCATCTGCCGTACATGAAGCGGCTTGGCATAACCGAACAGGAGATCGGCTGCGCGACCGCACATATCGACAGCAGCGCCTACAGTCACTATATGATCTGCGAGGCGCAGGCCGGCGATGTGCTGACCGGTCTTGTTGCGTTGCTCAACTGCTCGTGGAGCTATGCGTACATTGCCGAGAAAACGGTTGAGGCATATCCCGAGGCCGTCAAAGACGAAAGCTACGGCTCGTGGTTTGCAGGCTATGTCTCGCCGGAGTATAAAAAGACAAATCAGGCGCTTATAGACCGGATAGACGCGCTTGCCGAGAATATCGATGAGAAAAAAACTCGTCACCTTTGCGAGATCTTCAAAAAGTGCTGCCTTTTTGATCTTCGCTTCTGGGACATGGTGTACGCCATGGGCAAGTGCTGAGCTTCTCCCCCTGCACAAAATATGCAAAATTCCCACGTCCGAGCTGCGGACGTGGGAATTTTTTATTTAAGTATTTTCTCTACCTCGGCGCACAGTTCCTTGACATTGCTTATGCTATACCACAGCTTATCGTCACTTGACGAATAAGCATAGCCCTTATTGCCCCTGACTATTATGTGCATAGGCCCATCAGGCGTTAAGAGGTCAAGCTCCAACTCTCCTACAGTGATACTATCGTTGCGCAAGCAACGGCTTGCGCGCATGGAAGACAGCAGCTCGCTAACGGCCTGAGTCTGCTCGGGACTTAGCGTCTCACGCTCACCGTAGGTAACTGCCGAAGCGGCTGAAACGCTCGCAATCGGTCCGGTCGGCAGCATGAAGAACAATACCACAGTAACGATTATTACGGCAAGCAAACCAAAGATCAGTTTCTTTTTGTTTTTCATATACTCACCCCAATTTGCAAGAGCGCTCAACCGTTCAGGTTACTTCTACGTATTAAATTTTACATTATATCGTCAACTAAATCAATCGGCGCTTCATATAAAATGGCGCGCGACCGTTTAGCAAAAACATACAAAGAAGCCGCCCGTTTGGGCGGCTTCCAAAGCCGGGTATTTAGTTATTATGCATTCGGCTATCAGATGATTATGCCGCGCTTTTTTGCTTCGAAACTAAGCTCATCACGGAAATCGGGATGGGCAATAGCAATGAGCTGGCGAGTGCGCTCGCCGAGGCTTCTGCCGCGCATATGGGCAATGCCGTACTCGGTGACGATGTAGTCAACATCGTTTTTCGAGGTCGTACAGACTGCGCCCGGAGTGAGGATGGGCTTGATCTTGCTTATAGTGCCGCCCTTTGCGGTCGAGGTGAACGCAATGAAGCTCTTGCCGCCCTTGGACTGGCATGCGCCGCGGACGAAGTCGATCTGGCCGCCGGAGCCGGACATGTGCTTTGTGCCGACGGATTCAGCACAGACCTGGCCGAAGAAATCGACCTCGATGGCTGCATTTATGGATATCATGTTATCGTTCTTGCAGATGACCTCGGGATTGTTTACATAGTCAACAGGCAGGATCTCGATCGCCGGGTTATCATCGACATAGTCGTAGATCCTCTTGGAGCCGTAAGCAAAGGTGGTAACGCTCTTGCCGCGGTGGATCTGCTTTTTGGAGTTGTTGACGGCGCCGCACTCGATAAGCTCGACCATTGAGTCGGTGAACATTTCGGTATGTATGCCGAGATCGTGCTTGGATTTGAGCGCCATGCCGGTAGCATCGGGGATTGCGCCGATGCCGAGCTGGATGCATGCACCGTCGGGGATCTGCTCTGCTATGAGGTTGCCGATGGTCTGGCTGACCTCGTCGATAGCGACGGGAGGCAGAACCGGCAGCTCGTGATTATACTCAACGATAGCATCTACCTGAGAAACATGCAGCTGGGTGCCGCACAGGCATCTGGGCTGATTCTCGTTTACTTCGACGAAAACTCTCTTAGCCTTGTCTATCATTGCTTCGGCGTAAGAGCCGTTGAGCGCGAGGCTGAAGTAGCCGTGGCTGTCCATGGGCGAGACCTCGATGCAGAACGCATCGTACTCATACTCTGCGCGTATGTGGCGAGGAATATCGCGATAGTAGGTCGGCAGAAGATCTGCCCAGCCGCCGTTTATCGCCTTGCGCGCATAGCCGGAGCTGAACCATGAGTAGCCGGTCATTTTTCCGAACATGTCGGGATCGGTGTAAAACTCAAAGGGATATGCGTCAAGAAGGGTCTGAACCTGCACGCCCTTAATGTCGCTGCTCTTGACTCTTGCGGCGATAGCGTTCATAATTGCCGGTGCCTGCGAGGGAGCCGTGTCCATACCGAGGACCCATCCGGACTCGACCTGCTTTGCAAGCTCCTCTGCACTAATCAGTTTTTCAGCGTATAATGCTTTATAATCGGTCATTTTTAACACTCCTGAAACAATTTTGTGTCTAAGCTAGTGATATTATATAATAGTGCGTAATTAAATTCAAGTATTCAGGACGTCAGTTGGGCGTATTCACTATAATTTATTTTGTAACGATCATGGAGGGCAAATATGAGGTTTACGAAAATGCACGGAGCCGGAAACGACTTTGTTGTGATAAATGCTATTGAAGAGGATGTTCCCCTTTCGTCCGCTTCCTGCCTTGCGCGCACGCTTTGCAGCCGCAGGACCGGCATCGGCGCAGATGGGCTTATGCTCGTTGCGAAGGCGGAGGGAAACGCGGACTATCGTCTGCTGTTTTACAACTCCGACGGAAGCCTCGGCGAAATGTGCGGCAACGGAGCGCGGTGCATAGCGCGATACGGCTATGAGCACGGTCTTGCAGGTGAAAGCCAGCGCATTGAGACCACCGCCGGGCTTGTCACCGGCGAGCGGATAAGCCGGACGCTTTACCGTATAAGGCTCAACGATCCGTCGGTCATTGATCTGCACCGCTCAGCCGAGGGCTGCGACTGCACATACATTGAGCTTGGCGACCCCGGTATACCGCACGCCGTACTCATTAAAGACGATTGGGACAGGATACCCGAGGACAAACTTCGCACACTCGGCAAAAGGCTGCGCCACTCCCCTGCTTTCCCGAAGGGAGCAAACGTAAACTTCGTTAAGCTCGTTGGAGAAGATGCGGTTAAGGCAATAACATACGAACGCGGTGTTGAGGACTTCACCCTAGCCTGCGGCACCGGCTGCGGCAGCATCGTAACGGCTCTGACGCTCAAAGGGCTTGTTTCGGGCAAAGACGTCAAGGTCTCAATGCCGGGCGGAGAGCTTTTTGTTACGCTCACGCACGAGGACGGCACAGCGCGCGACGTGTACCTCACCGGGCCGACCTGCGTTGTGTTTGAGGGCGAAACAAAAGAAATTTAATTTTTTATCTTTTCCATGCAATAAAACGGCTCTGCTGTGCATTGTTATGGTGAAAGGATCTTCGGTATGCTTTTTATGACGGCTGCAACAAGTGAATATTCCGAAGCTAAGGTGCTCGAATCGCTGCTTGCGCGCATAGCAAAAGGCGACAAGGAAGCACTGGGCGAGCTTTACGAGCGCACCCACGCCGCGGTTTTCGGCTTTGCGATGAGCATGGCTTCCACCCCTGCCGACGCAGAAGACGTTCTGCACGACACATATCTTGCCGTTTACTCATCAGCCGAAAGCTACACTGCCAAGGGAAAGCCGATGGCATGGATCATGACCATAGCCAAAAACCTTGCGAGAATGCGCATGCGCAAGGCACGGCGGCAGCTTGACATAGCCGACGACGACTGGGGACGCTACCTTGCCGCCAAAAGCGAGGTCAGCTCCGACGAGCGCGTACTGCTTCAGACAGCGATGAAGATCCTTTCCGACGACGAGCAGCAGATCGTGATGCTGCACGCAGTGGCCGGAGTCAAGCACCGCGAGATCGCGGCGATACTTGACATGCCGACTGCGACGGTACTTTCCAAGTACTCACGAGCCATAAAAAAACTAAGGACTGTGATGGAGGCAGATTAAGATGAAAAACGACAAAAGCATCGAAACTAAGCTCCGCTCTGCCGTTTCCCACGCGGTTCCGGACGCTCTGGACGATATCCTCAGCGCGTGTGACCATGAGAAAGGAAAGGTAATTTACATGGAAAAGAAAAGAACATCTCCCCTGCGCAGCTTCGCTGCGATAGCCGCGGTGCTTGTGCTTATAGTTGCAGGCATATTTGCAATGAAAACCTTCGGCGGCAGCTCGGCCGACACTCTGGCAGCTGTCGTATCCCTTGATGTTAACCCCAGCATCGAACTGAACGTTGACAAGGACGAAAACGTGCTCTCGGCCAAGGGACTCAATGCCGACGGAAAAACCGTGCTCGGCGATATGCAGCTTAAAGGCAGCAAGCTTGACGTTGCGGTAAACGCGATAATAGGCTCGATGCTGCAAAACGGATACCTTGACGATATGGCAAACTCCATTTTGCTGTCGGTTTCCGGCGTTGACGGATATAATGCCGAAACTCTGCGCTCGAAGCTTGCATCCGACGTGAACAAGCAGCTTAAAGACTGCGCCGTGCTCAGCCAGGACGTTTCCGGTGCCGACAGCGAGACCGTGAAGCTTGCGGAAAAATATGACATCTCCGTCGGCAAGGCAGCTCTCATCCGCCAGATCGTAAGCGCAGACGCGCGCCACAGCTTTGAAGAGCTTGCTCCCCTTTCGATAAATGAGCTTAATCTTCTTGCCGACGGCAAGTCGCTCGGCACCATCGACTCAACCGGCAAGGCAAGCTCCAAGGCATACATCGGCCGCGACGCGGCGCTCGAGGCTGCACTCAAGCATGCAAGTCTGAGCAAAAACGATGTCCGCAATATCGATATCGAGCTTGACTATGAATACGGCAGCATGGTGTACGAGGTCGAGTTTGAAGTTGGAACGACAGAGTACGAATACGACATAAACGCCGCCACCGGCGAGATCGTATGGTACGAGAAAGACTCCGGCGGCAATATAGAGCAGGGCGGCTCTGCCGCTGAGGGCAAGGACTCAGTCGGCAAAGACAAGGCCGTACAGACAGCTCTCGGTCACGCAGGTCTCACCTCCTCGCAGGTAACGCAGCTTGAAGCTAAGCTCGACCGCGATGGCGGCAAGCTCGTTTACGAGATAGAGTTCCGCTCCGGCAATTACGAATACGAGTATGAAATTGACGCCTCGAGCGGCTCGATCATAAAAAGCGAAAAGGATTTAGACGACTAAACGAAAAGCCTCCGGTCAGTGACCGGAGGTTTTTTGCGTCATACATACTGCTTGCGTGGGATCCTGTCGTAATTCCAGAGGAGTATAGGCTCCACGCAGTAGGCAAGGAATTTCATATCAAGGTTAAAGAAATATATTAAAAACGTCACGGCAAAGAAGCCCGCTCCGCCGCCGAGCATTTTAACGGGCAGCATTTTGAGTTTTGACATATCGTTTCTCCTTTCTTACCATGCGTGTTCATCCGGCAGGACCTCGATTGTCGGGTCGAGCGGCTCTTCGCGCATGACGGTGCGCATATACTGATTGAACTGGTCGCGTATGGCCTGACGGGTGTAAACTCGCGGATCGGCAAGGTCATGGCAGACCCAGACAAGATTTATGCCGCGCTCTCTCGCCTGCTCTTCGAACTGACCGTGCATGCCGGTCAGCGCCTTGCAGGACATGTGCTCCCACATCATGACCATGTCGGCATTCATCTTCTCGCAGTACTCCCAAAGCTCATCGACGAGGACCTTGTATCCGCCGTGAGTGTGGTTACGCATGATCATGTTCATCGTCAGCCACGCCATATCGTAGTACGCCTGCTCGCGGTTTTCCGGCGTGTCCTCTTCCGCTATCTCCTCGCTTATGACCATCGACAGCATATCCGTCAGCGGCACTACGCCCCAGCACTGGATCATCCAATACAGCATATCGATGATATACTGCGGCTGAACGCCCCAGACAATGCATCTGTGGCGATATTCGGGGGCCATCATGGTCTTGTTTTTATAGCCCTGCTGCACGAGCTTCATTACCTTTTTATCTATATCGACAAAGGCTTGATACCGGCCGCAGTTGCCCATATAGTTTGTGTCGTTATACAGCGAGAACACGGCGCCGACAAACTGCGGATAAGGCGTGCTGTTGACCTCAAGCCAGCCCACGCGGTTGCGCGTAGTGTTGTTTACGCGCTTTGCGCATTCAAAATATGCGTTCCAGTCCCACTTCTCGCCGGTCTGCTCCTCGATAAATTTTATGGCTGCCTTTACGTCGTTTGCAGCGTAGCGCTGAACATCCTCCTGCGTATGACGCATGGGCGCAACGAGCTGGAAGGTCGGTATGCCGTACTCACGCTCAAGGCGCTTTGCGATAAGGCCGTTTCCCATGAGCGAGCCGTCGCAGGTAGTGTTGACCTGCACGGCGCACTTGCCGAGCACGGGGAAGTCATCGTCGATCGAAACGCCAAGCTCCGCCTCCGGCATGGGGCACACGTCGCCCGGGATACCGAACTGCTGGGCAACATCAAGATAGTGCATGCCCGAATGCTGATTGAGCAGGTTTGCCGAGAACATCGTCGGCACCTCGCGCAGGATGCAGTTTAGCGTCGGGAAGCCCATCATCACGGCCGTCATCGCGTTTTCGTCCCAGAGCACGCATTTATCGGAATATTTTACGTTATTGCCGGTTCGCCTGTCTCCCTTTATGGAATTATCGATGCACTGCGCAACGTCCTTTACGACGAAGTCCATAGCCGTGTGTGTAATACGCAGCGGCTCATCACGCAGGCCGATGGTGAATTTATCGAGCATATGCGGAACGGCAAGGTAATTTGCAAACCATCTATAGCGGAACATTGCTTTCACGTTGCGCGGCTTTACGATCACCCTTGCGAGAATTGACAGAAGGTACAGCCATCTGCCGTAATCGTACAGCGTGTCCTTTAATCCGCGCCACTCGCGGCGGCGGCGAACCTTGCCTTCGTCATACAGAACGCCCAGCCGCTTTTCGCCCTTACGCTTTTTATCGTTAACCACGATCGCCATTACTTTGCACCTCCCTGGAGCTTTTTGATCTCAATGCTTTCAACAAACGCCTGAACACGGGTGCGCATCTGTCCTACCGATGAGCTGATGTTATACGGTCTGTCAACGGACAGGACGGGATAGTTATAGTCCTCGCGCAGCATCGTCGAGCCGAGCAGCCGCTCATACGCCCACGGATCGCAGAACTTTATCTGCTGATAGATTATGCCGTCGGCCTTGTATTCCTTAGCGATGTCGTTTACATACGCCTTACGGCCATAGACCTTTTCCATGTTGAACATACGCGGACAGTGGCCATTATAGACATAGTGGCGGCAGACCTGTGTGAGCGCGTCCTCCTCGTCGTTCAGCTCTATCTCCATTCTGCCGGGCAGCGAGCCGAAGCAGAACCTGTCTGCACAGACATAAGCGCCGGTCTCTTCAATAAGCTTTATAAAGCCGCTGTCATCGACCTCGGAGCCGACGACCGCTATCCTCGCGCGGTATTCCCTATCCTCCGGCTCGCGCGTTTTTATCTCATCGAGCGTCTCCTCAAGCTTGTCGATGATCAGATACTGCGGCATAACATATGTAGCAAGGGTCAGAACATGAAACTCATAGCCTGTTATTCTCGGGCGAGATTCCTTGCGGAAGTTTCCGATCTCGGTTATAACGCGGCAAACGCGGTTATGCTCCCCGACGGCCTTGCGTATAGCAGCATCCGAGACATCGATGCCGTAATTTTCGCTCAGCGGCTTGAGGATATGGTTTTTGCACTGCAAAACCAGCAGCTCGACGCCGTTCTCGTCGGCTTTGAGCGGTATCTCCATAAACTCGTGGAAGAACCTATCGTTCCCCTCGCCCATGGTTTTTAGCAGCTCCATATTCTCCACGCAGCGATTTATCATCGTGCAGCCGTCCGGCGCAATGACGCAGTCGGCAAAGTTAAAGCCGCCCTCGATGGCGCGCTCAAGGAGCGCCCTTGACGTTTCACACAAAAAGCTCGTCATGTAATACGTTGCGATGTCCATCGAGCCGGTGTTCGGAGCGTGCAGGCGAATGCCGAAGGCATTGCCAAGGTTCATAAGCGGTTCCGGCGTGTTCTCGCAGACAAAGGCAACGCATACCCTCCCTTCTCGCTTTGCCTGAGCGATGAGCGCGTTGTTTGCCTCCTGCAGCAGATTTTCAAACCAGTTCAGATGCTTCAGGTCTCTCATTGTTAAACTCCCCCATTTCATATTAAATTCCGATTGCGATCCTTTCGGATGCTACATGTTAACATTTTATCATTTTTATCATTTATATTCAATATATTTATTCATTTTCTCCGATATGTCTATTAATATAGATATTTTTTGTATATTATAACTACATTTTTACACTGATTGTATGTTTTCGCTCATACTGCCTGTTGAGTTATATGCTGTTGCATGACTTTTGTTTAGTTTGAAATGTTTGGGGGGATAAGTGTGAAAATGCTCCCCGATATCTATACGATATCGGGGAGCACAGCTTATTATTGATCATGCTTGCGATGCAGCATCTACAAACACCTTGATTTGTTCGGATTCTCCTGCATTATTTATCTCTGCCGAGAACACATAAACCGGTTGAACATACAGCTTACCGTCCTTCGCGACACCGTCGCAGTAATAGCAAAGCTCATAATCCGTTATAGTGGCAGTGCCGGAAGCTCCTGCTGCGTTTGAAATAAACTCACCTTTTGAAATGCTCTGTTTGACCTCATCTATGCTTTTAAGCTTGACCTCTCCGCCGGCCTTGGGTTCAAACGACTGCTTTGAGAAATACACGGTTTTTCCGCCTTCACCAATACCGACAGTAGTTCTGAATATGCCGTAAACGTTCTTTCCGTCAACCGTCGGATAAAATATCACGTCTTTTTGCAGTATTTTTTCGTCACCATCCGTGGTATAAGACAGCACGCCGCTGTCGCTTGTCGAACCGATCTTGAGGCCACTGTCGGCAATTTCTTTGGCCGCAATCTGCTGCGCCTGAGCATCCGTCGGCATATTATCCGGTGCAGCCGACGGCAGCGGTGTTGAATATGTCCATGTACCTGCGCTCGTATCTATAAGCAGAGTACCGTCGCCGGCTTTATAAAGCCAATAGCCATCGTCTGTCTTATTGATAAGCTCGACATTGTCACTTGCGATTTCGGACACACTGCTAAACTCCTTGAACATGGTTTCGCCATCAGGGATATCAATATAGTACACCTGCATCGTGGTACTGTCGAGCTTAATGCTTGATGCCATTTCAGGCGGCGCTATCTCCTCCGCTCCGGGAGCTGCAAACTGAATTGCTGGTACAACTGCGGTGTTTGTCTTACCCGTGCACGATGCCAAAAGAATGAGCATTAATGCCGCGATCACCGCGTTTATTATTCTTTTCATTTATTATCTCCATTTTCTCCACACTAACAACGTCATTCTTCAAGGCGAATGTTCCGAAAGCATAAATATCGGCTCGTCGGCATACGCCTGCCTTGTTTAGGTTAATTTTAGCAAAACATATTGCATTTGTCAATTATATTTGTCATTTTGGGATGAATGTATGAATTAATTTTACTTCTTGTGTGGATTTTTAACAAAAAAGCTCCCCACGAAGGATCGTGGGGAGCTGAGATAAAAAGAGATTAGTTCATTGATCTGAAGATAAAGGTTGCGATCTGGGCGCGGTTGCAAACGCCGTTGGGAACAAACTGAGTGGCGGTGTAGCCCTTGGTGATGCCCTCGTCGAGTGCCCAAAGGACAGCGACGGAGTAGTATGCGCCGGACTGAACGTCCTCAAATGTGTTTGTGCCGCTTGCGTCGGGGGATTTCTCGCTGCGCCAGAGGAAGGTCACGATCTGGGCGCGGCTGCAAACGTCATAGGGGCTGAACGTTGTCTCGGTCGTGCCCTTGACGATGCCGTTTTCAACTGCCCAAAGGACTGCCTTCTCGTAGTAGCTGCCGGCAGCTACATCGGTGAAGGAGGTAGTGGTGGTCTTGGGCTCGGGAGAGCCTGCCGCACGCCACAGCATGGTGACTGCCTGTGCACGGTTGCAGGAAGCGTAAGGCTCGAAGGTGGTTGCGGTGGTGCCCTTGACTATGTTCTTCTCTGCAAGATCCATTACGCTGTCGTAATAGTAGGTTCCCTCTTTGACGTCGCTGAACGGATTTTCAAAGCCCTTGGCCTCGATCTTCCAGGTGGACTTGATCTCGGGGTCGATGGTGCCCTTTGCGGTGATGTAATCGGCAAGAAGGTTACGGGCCTGGCCCTTGTCCTCGCCCTGGATCATATCGTACTGGGTGGAGTAGATAACGCGGCTTTCGTCGTTGGGCTTAAAGTCGCAGCCGTGCTCATTGATGTAGCTGACGTAGTTGCCGCCGCCGTTGAAGCGATAGTTATTGATAACGACGGTGAAGGTATCGGTATCCTGAACCTCTTTGCCGTTGTAGGTCATGGAGGCTATGCGGCTGCCGGAGGGAGCGCTGGGGTCAATGACATAGCTGAAGCCGTCGCCGTAGATGACATCGTAATAGGTAAGGCCGCCGGTGATGCCGTAGGTGCCGTCCTCGTTGGTAACGACCTTGGAGGCGGAGCACTCAAGCCAGGTGCGTACTTCCTTGCCGCTCATGGTGATCTGGTAGAACCAGTTCTCGTAGCGATACAGGCGGAACATATCGCCAAGCTTGATATCGCCTGCCGGGATGAGGTTTGCGGCATTGCCGGAGGTAAGAGGAGCGGTGATGGAGAGCTGAGCCGGGGTATCGTCGCTCTTGTCATTGGGAGTGTTTTCGCCGGTGCGGTCGTATGCGCCCCAGATCTGGACCTGGTTTACAAGGTCAACGAATGCCGAAGGAGCGGTGCCGAGGCCGGAGGCGGTGAAGTCGCCGCTTGCCTTGCCGATGGGCTTGAGCATGTAGTCGTTCCAAGTTGCGGTCTCATACGGCTGAAGAGCTGCGGTAATGTCTGCATCAGGCTCGTAGAGTGCCTCCGTAACGCGGCCTTCACGCTTGGTCATGGGCGCATTTGAAGCCTCAACGGTGTACTCGCCGGTGGACTTATTGTAGGTGAACAGTGCGCGGCCGACGACGGCTGCCTTGGTGCTCGGGGAGATGACGGGGATCTCCTTGCCGTCGGTGTTTGCGATCATGGTAACACCGTTGCGGTGCTCATGGCCGGAGAAAACGAGGTCGATGGAATCGGTGGTGGAAACGAGCTCACGGATGAAGTCGGAGTTCTCGGGGTCGCCGTCGATACCGCTGTGGCTGACGAGGACGATGAGGTCTGCCTGTGCCTTCATCTCGGCTTCGTAGTGCTTATAGGTCTCGACAACGCCGGCAAAGTAGATGCCCTTCCAGTTTTCAGGAACATCCCAGTTTGCGATGTTGGGGTTGCCTATGCCCATGACTGCGACCTTAACGCCGTCATACTCCTTGATGACGTAAGGAGCATAGCCGTTCCAGGTTTTCCAGTCGCGGCTTGTGTCGTTATTGGTGCTTGCATCGAGATAGTTTGCCATGGAAACGCCGACCTGAGATTCGGTCTCCGTGGAAGCGGAGGTCAGGTAGTCAAGCTGGCGCTGAAGAATATCCATGCCGTAGTTAAACTCATGATTGCCCACGACCCACATGTCGTAGTCCATCATACGCATGACCTTCATGGCAGGATCCTGTGCATCCTTCTGATAGAACGCATAGTAATATGTCAGCGGTGTGCCCTGAATAGTGTCGCCCGAGTCGCTCAGGAATACGTTTTTGTACTCTGCGCGCTGCTGCTTGACATATGTGGCAACCCTTGTCATGGCCTGATAATGGGTTCCGGATTTGTCTGCGTCCTGCGTGTAGTCAGTTGCAAACTGCTGTCCATGCACGTCGGATGTGTCGAGGAAGAGTATCTGAACCTCGTTGGAGTCGGCAAATGCAGCCGGCACCATGGTCATTACCATGCACAGTACGAGCATGAATGCCAGAAAGCGTGACAGTCTTTTCTTCATTCAAGTATCTCCTTTGTTTATTTTTTTACATCGAATTGATTTCGATGCTTTCAGCAAAACTATACCCCTTCTTCCGTGCTAAGTCCAGCGTTCATTTCATTTTCGGCATTAGCACTAATTACGGCGTGAAAATACTTAAAAATTCTGTATTATTAACATTTCCTTAATTCAAGTTTTACATTTCACGCCATAATCTGAGATTTGTTGTGATCACGAGAACTTCACAAAGCCCGTGAGCGTTCCGAGCGGATAGCCGAGCGTCCAGTCGCTGTCGCCGCACTTGGGGCAGACGGTGCCGCGCTCGTGCAGCTCGTCGATGTAAGCCTCGGCGCGCTGAATATACATATTGGTCTTTGCAACGTGCTTGCATTTCGGACAATAGACGAGGTAATTTGCAAAGCTGTCGTATATGCCCTTTTTTCTGTTTTCCTTCTCCTCGTAGGACAGCGCTCTCGGGAGGATATTGTGATTTGTATAGCTCATTGTTTTGCCTCCTCAAATCAGGTGCTCGCGCTTCACGCTGTCATAATGCTTATCGAGAAACGGCACAATGACGCTGCGCATAAGGCGCATATCGAGATTGAAGTAATACACCGCAAAGAGCGCGGCAAGCGTGAGGCTGCCCATGCCCATTATTTTAGCCAGAACTTTCATGCTGCTTCTCCTTTCTTACCAGCCCATCTCATCGTCGAAATCGACGAGCGTCGGGTCAATGGGCTCTTCGTGCATAACGCTCTGCATATACTGGTTGACTGTCTTGCGCGCCTCGTTCGTGGGAACGATGCGGCAGTCCATAAGAGAATGCGGCATCCAGATGATATTGAATCTGTCGCGGTGCTTATGGAACTCCTCCTCGAGAAGGCCCTGCGCGCCGGCCATGCCCTTGCAGCCGATATCGTCATACATGATGATCGTGTCGCAATTAAACTTTTCCGCAGTCTCCCACATCTGCATGAGGTGGCGGTTGCCGCCGACGGTGTGGGTACGCATGGGCGTTCTTGCATGCCAGTCGGCAATATCGCTCATCATAGTGTCGCGGTCGGTGGTATCAACGATATTGTGGCCGGTGAGCGAGTCCATATTGATGACCGTCATGATGCCCCAGCAGTTATACAGCCACTGCACGCCGTGGGCATAGTAGGTCGAGCCGCAGGACCATGCAAGCGCACGGTGACGCGCAAGCGGGAATGGGTGGATGTTCTTGCGCACGCACTTTTCAAATACCTTATTTATCTTTTTGTTGGCCTTCTTGAAATATTTCGTGCCGCCCTGCTGATAGAAATAAATGCGGAACAGGCCCTGGACGACGGAGTTGAGCGCGCCGTTATCGCTCTTGGCATAGATATCCCAGCGGTTGAGCGAGCCGCGGTTGAATTCGTTTGTGTCCTCGATATGCTCGATAAACGTATCCCAGTTAAACGGAACGCCGAACTGCTGCTCGAGAAATTCGATGGCTGAATAAACCTCGTGCACTCCAAGCTCCTTAGTCGTGGGATCATCGTACATAAGCGGCGTTGTAAACGGATGAACGGCCTTCTTGCCGTCGTTTGACAGCGCGCGCCACATTGCGGTGTTATCCATCATGTTAGCGTCGCAGGGGTTATTGGTCGTCAGCCAGCAGTTGCCGATATCGGGGTATTCCCTGTCAACCGCAACGCCGACCTCGACAAGAGGCAGAGTGCACATATCGCCCGGAATGCCGCAGGCGACAGCCTGATCGACATAGTAGCAGCCGAGCTGCTTGCGCATGAGCGGCAGCATGAATGCCGCATGCTGCTGCATATTGATCGCATAATGTCCGGGGAAGCCGAAAATTATATGCTTTGGCAGAGTGTAGTCAAACGCAACGGTGACATCCGACCACTTGGTCTCGCCGAGCTTTCTGTCCGCGCGCAGGCTCTTCCAGAGCGTATCGGTCGAGTCGGAGATCATGCAGTCGAGCGCATAAAGGTCTGCTCTGAGCGCTTCGCCGCGGTCGCCTTCGATCCACTTATCTACCATCATGGGAGCTGCAAGATATGCCGACAGCCAACGGTATTTCCAAAAAGCCTTTGCGATGCGCACGGGATCGTGCATGACGAATATCGCCATTTTGACCCATGTGCACAGCCATTTATAAAACGCAAATGCAGTGTCCTTAACTCCGCGCCACTCGCGGCGAGCGTAAAAGTTTGTGCCTTCGATGTATCTCTGGCCTATGTAATGGCAGGGCTCGTCGCCTTTGAGAAAGTGCTCAAGGGTGCCGTACTGCTCTTTGATGCTGATTTTTCTTTTCCACATAGCTGTTCCCCTCCTCGATCATGCGTTAGCCTGGAGCTTTTTGATCTCAAGCGATTCGACGAACGCCTGGAATCTCGTGCGGAGCTGGCCGGTCGCGGCGTTTGCGTAGTCGCGCTCTATCTGGCAGGTGGGTATTGCCGACGGAACATTAAGTCCCTCGGCCAGCCACTTTGCGGCGATGGCGCGCTCATAGCCCCAGTATTCGCAGAACTTCATGTTCTGAAGTATTATGCCGTCGGCCTTGTATTCCTTCGCGATGTCGTACAGATACTGCTTGCGCGCAATGATATTTTCCGTGCCCATCGAGCGAGGGCACTCGTTAATTTTCATATAATGCTCGGCAAGCGCATCAAGCGGATGCTGTCCGGGCTGCACAACTATCTCCTCCCTGCCCGGCAGCGAGCCGAAGCAGTAGCGGTCGGCAACGACGCGCGCGCCGCACATCTCGACAAGCTTTGTAAACTCCGGATCGTCGATCTCGCTTCCGACGAGCATGACCTTTGCCCTGTAATCGGGCTTTTCGTCCGGCTCACGGGTTTTAAGCTCCTCGGCCGTCTCGCGCAGCTTATCAACGATAAGATATTTCGGGCACACGAGCGTGACGAGCTGAATAACGTGGAACTCATAGCCTGTGATCGTCGGATTATCGAGCTTACGATAGCTTCCGATCTCGGTTATGAGGCGGCAGATCTCATTATGGCGCTCTATAGCGTCCATGAGCTTTTCCTCGGAATAGTCAATGCCGTAGGTCTCCTTCATGGGCGTGAGTATTTTTTTCTCGATCTGGCGGCGGAAATATCCGGCGTACCAGTCGCCCTTCTTTATCGGCATGTCTATGCAGACGGTGAAGAACTTTTCGTTCGGAATGAGCTTGCAGTAATCAAAATACTGCTCCATGCGGTTCATCGTGGTACAGCATTCCTGACCTATGAGAGCGGAAATGAAATTGTATCCGCCTTCAAACGCACGCTCAAGTATGCTCTTGGAATAAGGGCAGGAGCGATTCGTCATATAATAGGTCGCAAGGTCCGGATTAGTACATCCCGGAGCGCGCAGTCTTACGCCGAAGCAGCCCTCAATATCGAGCAGCGGCTCTGGTATGTACGAACAGTTGTAGGCAAGTGCAAGCTTGCCCTCGGAACACGCCTGCTTTACAAGCGCGTTGTTCGCCTCCTGAAGGAGACTTTCAAAATAGATCAGATGCTTCAGGTCTCTCATTATGTTCCCCCGTTTCATATGACTGCGACAAATATGCACACGCAGCCCAGATGTTATTATTTTATCACTCATAACGTCAAACTTCAATTTATTTGTACATTTTCGACATATCGTATAATATCGATGCTATTTTTTGTGCAGTTTAACAACAGTATATGTAAATTGCACTAATTTTTTTACATCGTTGTGAATTATGCCCCGGAGAAAAAATACAGGAGCCTGCACCTGTGCAGACTCCTGTATTTTTTGATTACTCAGTTACCCTCGCAGCTCGGCAACTGTATCGGATACGATGCGGATAATTCTCTCTGCCTCATCGGGTGTGTTATACTTACCAAGGCTCAGTCTTAGTGAGCCGTGGGCAAGCTTATACGGAAGTCCCAGCGCGAGAAGAACATGACTCGGATTCACGGAGCCCGACGCACACGCAGAGCCGCTTGAAGCCGCAAGCCCCTTGAGGTCAAGCTCGAAGATCAGCGACTGCCCATCAATTCCGTCAAAGGACATGTTCAGTGTGCCCGGCAGACGCGGCGCTGCGCCGCCGTTTACCTGCGCTCCGGGTATCTTCATAAGCCCGGACTGAATCTCATCTCGCATTGCGCAAAGCCGCTCGGCTTTTTCGTCTCTTTCGCTCATTGCCTCGGCAAAAGCCGCCGCCGCACCGACTATGCCGGCAACGTTCTCCGTTCCGGCTCGGTGGCCGCGCTCCTGTTCGCCGCCGTCAATGTACGTTTCCGGCACGCAGCCGCGCCGGACATACATAACGCCGACGCCCTTCGGGCCGTGAAACTTATGCGCGGATATAGACAGAAGGTCAATGTTCATTGCCTTTACGTCTATCGGCAGTATGCCGACCGCCTGCACGGCGTCGCAGTGAAACAGCACTCCTGCCGAGCGGCATATGCTGCCTATCTCCGCAACAGGCTGAATCGTTCCAAGCTCGTTATTTGCAAACATAACCGACACCATTGCCGTATCCGGACGTATTGCCGCTGCCACATCCTCGGCACGAACAAGGCCGTTGTTATCGGCGCTTACATACGTCACCTCAAAGCCCTCGCGCTCAAGAGCTTTAGCGCTGTGCAAAACGGCGTGGTGCTCGATATTATCCGTCACTATATGCTTTTTTCCGCTCTCGGCAAGCCGATGTACCGTGCCCTTTATCGCCCAGTTATCGCTCTCGGTTCCGCCGGAGGTGAAGTATATCTCGGCCGGGAGTGCGTTTATGCCCTTTGCGAAAACGCCGCGCGCGTTTTCCACTGCCTTATGCGCACTGCGTCCGAGCTTATACAGGGTCGATGCATTGCCGTATTCATTGAGCATATAAGGCTTCATTGCTTCAAACGCCGCATCGGACAATCGGGTCGTTGCCGCATTGTCGGCATAGATATAGGCCATATCAGTTCTCCGCTCCGTCCTCAACGAGGACCTTCATCGTACCGCCGCATACCATGCCGTCGGACTCTGCGACCTCGCCGGTGAGGTCAATGTCAACGACCATGTAGCGTCCTGTTCCGATTATGTCAACCGCGTCGCGGATAACCGCGCCCTCGCTGCATCCGCCGCCTATGCTGCCGGTAACCTCGCCGCGCGGACTTACGGCCATTTTTGCCCCGGCCTCGCGCGGAGTTGAGCCTTTAGTCTCGATAACCGTAACTATCGCCTTGGGATCGTGGTTTTCTGCAAGATATTTTATGACCGAAAGCTCAGCATCTGAATCATTGCAGCAGCGCACTCCGTCCCTGCTGTGCTCCGGCAGGCGCTTGTAGGCAACAAGCTCTGCAAGGATTGATATTGCGATCTCGCCCGGAGTTACCGCGCCGATATCAAGGCCGATGGGGGTGCTTATTCTGTCCATATACTCCTTCGGGCAGCCTTCGGCAAGGAGCATCTCCAGAAGTCCCTTAACGCGGCGACGCGAGCCGATGAGTCCGAGATACGCAGGCTGGGTGCCCTTGAATATCTCGCGCAGGCAGTCGGCGTCGTGAGTATGGCCGCGCGTTATGATAACGATATAGTCGTAGGAGGTAATTTTAAGCTGCCTTATGCAGTTTTCAAAGCTGTCGCAAAGCACCTGCGATGCATCGGGAAAGCGCTTTTCGTTTGCAAACGAGGGCCTGTCATCGCAGACATACACCTCAAAACCGCTTTTCGCCGCAAACTCGCACACCGGAAGCGCAATGTGGCCCGCTCCGAGCACGATAAGGCGCTCGGGAGGCGAGAACGGCTCGCCGGCGACACTGTGTCCGTCGTCGCTTTCTTCAAACGTAACGTCGGCAAAGCAGCGGCCGCGCATATCCGTCTGCGGCGCAAACGGTACAAGCGTTTTCGTAAGGCTTTCGGCTATCAAGCCCTCGGAGCCAGCAAACTCCGTTTTCAGCGTAAGTGCCTCATTGTTTTCGACTCTTTTCAGAATTTCTGCATAGATGTTATTCATCGCAGCTCCTCCTCAGTATAGTAATAGTATATTTGCCGGGGCGATGCCGAGCTCCGCCGGGAAGCTCTGCGGTCGCTTATCCTTGCTGAGTCTCCACCATACGCCCTGCGCATCCGCGGCTGCGGTGCGCGGTCTGAACTCTATTATCCACTCAAACGGCTCCTCCATCTCCTCGATGTACTCAACGGCAAATCGATTTGTCGGCGCAGTGGGATTAAAATAGTGCGCGCGTATGCCTATTGCTTTGATACCATCCCCCACGCTCTGCGCGGTCGTCAGCGTCACGCCCCATTCGGGGATGTACACCTCATGCTCACCGCGCTTTTCGGCAGAGGCTATGTTCTTGCAGCCTGTGAGTATCGCTGCCGGAATGCTGCCGGGATCTGCAAACAGTGCTTTGGTCTTGTTCTTTGCAAGGAGCTTTCCCTCATCCATAACGGCAATTTCGCGGCTCATGTTATACGCTTCGTCGCGGCTGTGCGTCACCATGATGACCTCGCGCCCGAACTTTGCAAGCACATCGCGCATTTCTATCATGAGCTTATCGCGCAAATGCGCATCAAGCGCAGAAAACGGTTCGTCAAGCAGCAGAAGCTTCGGGTCGCTGACCATTATTCTCGCAAGCGCCGTGCGCTGCGCCTGGCCGCCGGAAAGCTGCGCCGGGCGGTGGTTTTCAAGTCCCTCGAGCCGGAACATGCTCACATATTTATTAAGCCTTGCTTCCTTTTCTGCCTTATCCTTTATATGCCGCATGCCGCACAGTATGTTCTGCCGCACTGTCATGTTCGGAAACAGAGCATAGTTCTGGAACATGTATCCCACGCGGCGCTTCTGCGGCGGAAGATTTATGCCCTTTTTGCTGTCGAACAAAACGGTTCCGTCAAGCTCGATGCGTCCTTCATCCGGCTTTTCTATGCCGGCTATGCATTTGAGCGTCATGCTCTTGCCGCAGCCGGACGGGCCGAGGAGGCACGTCACGCCGTTTTCCGCTTCAAATTTCGTCTCAAGCTCGAATGAGCCGAGTCTCTTTTTTATATCTACCGTCAGGCTCATCTTTTCACTATCCTTTTCTGCCTGCTCTCGAGCAGGTTCACCGAAAGCAGCACGACCGTGCTTATGGCAAGGTTTATCATGACCCAAAACAGCGCGCCGGCGTCATCGTTAGTGCGCCAGAGCTGATACACCGTTGTGGATATCGTCGCCGTTTTGCCGGGGGTAAAACCGATGAGCATGCTCGTTGCGCCGTACTCGCCCAGCGCTCGTGCAAATGCAAGGACGGTGCCTGCCAGTATGCCCTGGCGGCAGGCCGGCATGCGGATGCGCCAGAATATATATGTGTTGCTCAAACCGAGCGTCTGCCCGGACTGTGCAAGCGAGGGGTCAAAGCTCTCGAACGCGCCGCGCGCCGTGCGGTACATCAGCGGAAACGCAACTACAGCCGCCGCGAGTATGCCGCCGTACCACGTCATAACGAATTTAATTCCGAACTGCATGAGGAATATGCCGACAGGCCGCTTCGTTCCGAAAACGAGCAGCAGAAGATAGCCGCACACCGTCGGCGGAAGCACCATCGGCAATGTGAGGATAACGTCCAGCACACCTTTTACGGTTCGCGGCAGCTTTGCGGCATAATACGCAAAGAAAATGCCCGTGAAAAATACTATTACACAGCTTATTCCCGCAATTCTCAGCGAGTTTATAAGCGGATACCAATCAATGTTCATACCTTTTATATACCTCGAATTGGCAGCACATTAGATGCGCTGCCAATTCTGCTTGCAACTTATGCTACGCTGGAGAAGCCGACATTTTCAAATACCTTCATTGCGGCGTCGCTCTGGAGGTACTCAAGGAATGCCTTTGCGGCATCTGCGTGCTTTGCGTTCTTCATGACGGCAGCAGGATAGATTACCTGGCCGCACATATCCTTGGTTGCGCTGTCAACAACGGTGAGGCCTGCGGAGAACGCATCGGTGCAGTATACTATGCCGCAGTCAACGCTGCCCTCGGAAACCTGAGTGGTGACTTCCTTGACGTTGGTGCCGTAGGTGATGGTGCCTGCGTTTGCAAGAGCGGTCTCGTCAAGCTTGTAGTAGGCAAGGATCTTCTGAGTGTACTGGCCTACGGGAACGTCGCTGTTGCCCATTGCCATAGGTACGCTGCCGTCGGCAAGCTTTGCGGCGAGGTCGTCAAAGCCCTGGATGCCCTTGGGGTTGCCCTCGGGAACAACGAGAACGACCTTGTTCTCAAGAAGGTTTACGCGGCTGTCCGATGCGACAAAGTCGAGGCCTTCGGTGTTGACTTCCTTATCGGCGGTGATGTCAAGCTGGTTCATCTGCTTCTGGCCTGCGGAAATGAACAGGTCGCAGTCTGCGCCCTCCTGGATCTGAGTCTTGAGGGTGCCGGACGAGTCGAAGTTGAAGGTCAGGGTAACGTTGTGATCCTTCTCGTAGGTCTCTTTGATCTGGTTGAGGGTCTCGGTCATGGATGCTGCCGCAAACACAACGATCTCTTCGCGTGCTTCCGGCTCTTCGCTTGCCTTCGGCTCATTGTTTGAGCTGCAGGCGGCAAGGGCAAAAATCATTGCCAATGCCAGTAACAGGGACAGTAGCCTCTTTGCTTTCATTTTGTTTCTCCTATTTCAGAAAAATATTTATATAATCGCGACTTAACGCGGTCATATACAGTAAATCGGCTTATCTCTTTACTTTCTTGCGCAGTCGTGGATCTCGTTCCTCAGCAGTCCCATTGCGTGAGGGATAGTGTCCATGAATACGTCCATGTTCTCCATGCAGGCTCTCGGGCTGCCGGGGAGGTTAATGATGAGTGTTTTTCCTCGGATTACCGACGCTGCACGCGAGATCATTGCATACGGAGTTATTTTCAGCGATGCTGCACGCATTGCCTCTGCTATGCCGGGAACGTTTCTGTCGGCAACGGCGAGCGTTGCCTCCGGCGTTGTATCTCTCGGCGAGCAGCCGGTTCCGCCGGTCGTGAGTATAAGGTCTAACTGGCGCTGATCGCACAGGCGCATAAGCTCCTGCTTCAAAACGCGCTCGTCATCCGGGATGAGCAACTCTTCAACGACATCATAGCCGGAGTCGGTAAGGCGCTTTGCTATCGCCGGGCCGCTTTCGTCCTTGCGCTGACCGGCAGAGCCCTTGTCGCTGAGCGTTATGACCGCCGCCTGCCAGGGGAAATGCCCCTCGCGCTTTTCGATGACCATCTCGTCGCCGACGGTGATCGTGCCCGGCTCTATTACCCGGGCAAACACACCCTCGCGCGGCATGATGCAGTCGCCCATCTTCTTATATATCTCGCAGTGACTGTGGCACTGCTTGCCTATCTGCGTCATCTCGAGCAGCACGTCGCCGCATCTGAGCAGAGTTCCGACAGGCAGCGAGCGAAAATCAAAGCCCTCGACCACGAGGTTTTCGCCAAACGCGCCGGGGATAACGTTTGCTCCCTTTTCGTTGAACGCCGCGATTTTATCGGCGCTCAGCAGGCTTATCTGCCTGTGCCATTTACCGGCGTGTGCATCGCCGTCAATGCCCCATTCGGTGGTAAAGTGTGCGCTTTTTACGTCGCTTTTTTGCAGTCCCTTGCGTTCGCTTGTGCACACCGCAATTACTTTTCCCATGTTTATCCTCCTATCTGACTCATTATGTGATGTTCGGTTATCTGTGCGCCGTCATCAAAGCAGTGCGCTCTCGGCTTTTGGTATACCGCTCGCTCGAGAGCCGACTTCAGCTCCTCATCCTTGCAGCCGGAGCGTATGAGCGCGCGCAGATCCGTCGTGTCCGAGTAGCACAGGCAGGGCTTCAGCATGCCGGTGCTCGTTAGTCTCACTCTGTTGCACTCGGAGCAGAACTTGTGGCTGACAGCGTCTATAAAGCCGATCCTGCCCTTTAAGCCGCTGCTTTTATAATAATGTGCAGGGCCGTTGCCGCGCTTTTCGTCGGTTTCGGCAAGGTCGGGCCAGCTTTCGCGCAGAACGGCGAGAATATCGTCGGGCGAAACGCGCTTCATGGTCGTGCCGAAGCCTATTGGCATAAGCTCGATAAAGCGAACGTCAACGGACAGTCTTTCGGCTATGCCGGCAAGCTCAGGAGCATCATTTTCGGTCTGCTCGAGCAGCACGGCGTTTACCTTGGTTTTGATCCCCATTGCACTGCACTTTTCCAGAACTTCAAGTAGCTTTTGGGTGCCGTTTCCCTTATACCCCGTTATCTCGCCGTAACGGGCGCTGTCCAAGGTGTCGGCGCTTATGTTAATTCCGTCAATGCCGGCATCGTAAAGTGCCGGAAGCTTATCGGCAAGCAGCAGGCCGTTTGTCGTGAGCGTTACCTGACTGACGCCCTCGGTGTTTTTAAGGTGCTCGATAAACTCCGTGCAGCCTTCGCGCACGAGCGGCTCGCCGCCGGTAATTTTAAATTTGCTTATTCCGAGCCGTGCCGCCGCGCGGCATATGCGCAGTATCTCTTCATACCGCAGCACGTCGCAGTGGCTTACAGACTCCACCGCCTCCGGCATACAGTACCTGCACCGCAGATTGCAGCGGTCGGTTATGGAAATGCGCATATAATCTATCGTGCGCCCGTATTGGTCGAGCATGCTTTATACTCCTTTTCCGAACCCACAGTTGGGGAAATGGCAGACAGGGCAGTTAAGGCACAAACCGCCGTTGCCCAGTCCCGACAGCCACTTTGCCGTCACAGGCGTATCCGTTACGAAATACGGCAGAACGAGGTCAAATATCGTCCTTTTTGCATACATTACGCAGCCGGGCAGACCACAGATTGGACGGCCGTCGGGGTAGTATGACACAAGGAACATTGCGCCCGGCAGCACCGGCGCACCGTAGGAGACGATCTTAGCTCCCGTATTTTTAATTGCCAGCGGCGTTTTATCGTCGGGGTCAACGCTCATGCCGCCCGAGCAGAATACCATCTCACAGCCGTCATTGAGCATCTTCTTTATGGCCGCAGTAATTTTCTCGTGATCATCGTTTAAAACAACGTGCTCTGCCATCTCACAGCCGAGCTCTGCAAGCTTTGCCTCAACAACAGGAGTGAACGTATCCTGTATGCGGCCGTAGAACACCTCGTTGCCGGTGGTGACAAGGCCGTATTTTCTCGGCCTTACGGGCACAAGGCGAATGATCGGCTCACTGCCGGCAAGCTTTTTGGCCTGCTCCATGCGCTCTTTGGCTATGACAAGCGGTATTACCCTTGTTCCGCACAGCTTATCGCCCTTTTTGACCATGAAGCCCGAAGGACGGGCAGCAATCATCATATCGCCGAGGGCATTTATGGCGCGCAGGCGCTCGAGATCTATGAGCAGAAGTCCGTCGGTATCGGCGATCAGCTCGATCTTTCCCTCTTTGGGCGCTGTGGCATGCATGTTCTCGCTTTGGCATATGCCACGCAGGATATCCGCTGCCTCGTCCTCGTGGAGCATATTCTCGTCCTTTTCCCAGACGTAAATATTATCCTTGCCGACGCTCAGGAGCACGGGAATATCCTCCTGAGTTATGATGTGGCCCTTGCGGAACACCGCGTCCTTGGTAACGCCTTTGATGATCTGAGTAATATCGTGGCACAAAACCTGTCCCACTGCGTCTTCGGTTTTTATCAGTTTCACAGCTGTCCCTCCAAATGATATCTTTCAACTATGCCCCTTACCGCCGCATAGCGTTGACTCCATTTTTTAAGCGCTTCTTCATCCTTGCATTTTGCCCTCGAGCGCGCAAAGCGCTCGTCGATCGTTACGCGCTGCGCGCCGGAATAGAGCTTGTCGCTCAGATACAGCAGATCAGTCTCGGTCGAAGCGCGCCGCGGAAGATCGTGGTGCCCGGCGACTATGCTTGCAAGTGCAGGATAGGCGTCCATTGTTAGTATGTGCGCCGCGCTTTCCGGATGGCTTTTCCCATCGGCACGGCACATATCGTGCAGCAGGCATGCAGCGCGCAGCAGCTCCCGGTTGCAGCTAATTTTGCCCTGCTCGACTATGCGTTCGGCTCCGTGCGCTACCGCGCGGCAATGCGCGATGACCTCTTCGGGAGTTTTGCAGCGGCGATAGTATTCTTCGATCTCGTCGTCGCCTGGCGTGAGCACCGCGCGCGTGCCGGCAATGGCCCGGTTTATCGTATTTCCGTCGCACATGAGCGAGGCTATGCTCGCGCAAGGCACGGGGATTGAGAACATATCCTCATCGTGGCCGCCGTAATGGTGCAGCCAGCTCCGTATCACTCCGCTGTGAGCCACAACGGCTATATTGCCGCCGTTTGACGCCATAATATCTTGCAGCGCATCGTCAAAGCGCTCGGACGCGCGAAGGAAGCTCTCGCCTCCCGGCGGTGCGACGCTGCTCATGTTCTCGCCTCTGGCTCCGTACAGCTCAGGCCAGCGCTCGCGTATCTCGGCAAAGCTCAGGCCTTCCCAGCGCCCTACCGACACCTCGCGCAGCGCCTCGTCGGCGATGATCTCGATCTTTCCGCCGGACATCAGCTCGGCGGTTTTAACGCATCTCTCGCTCGGGCTTGCTGCGATCAGGCTTATTCCCCTCTCCTGCGTCCAGCTTCTCAGCTGACGAGCCTGCTTTTCGCCTCTGGCGCTCAGGGGATATTCGGTGCTGCTGTAGCAGCGTTTTTCGTTTCCCGGCACCCGTATCTCACCGTGCCGAATAAGGTATATATATCTCATGGCTTTTCTTATATGGGCTTGCGCAAAACTGCGCTGCCGTGCATATCGCACACAGGCATCGGAACGATGCGGTTTTCAGAGCAGAAGTCATCTACCGCTCTGCGCACTCCGCGAAACTGCGTGCTGTTATAGTCGTGTATCATGATCGCGCCTCCGGCGGACAGTCTGTTCCAAAATAGGAGCAGTGCAGCCGCAGTGGGTGCATATAGATCCGCGTCGATCGAAACGAACGCAAAGCGCAGATCTTCGCAGCCTTTGAACGTATCCGGGAAAAATCCCTTGTGGAACACGGCCTTTTCGCGGAAAAACAAGCGCTTGTCAACGCTGTCCTTGGCCGTGTCGCCGAAATCGCCGGCTTTGGCTCCGGAATAGGAGTTTTCGCGCTCGGCTGCAATGTCGCGCTCGTCAAAGCCGTCAAAGGTATCAAAAAGGTGGAGCCGCCGCTCTTTGAAAGCGAGGTTTAAAAGCACAGCGAAATCGCCGCGGTAAACGCCGAGCTCGGCGACGTCACCCGGCACATCCGCAGCATTTATCTGCTCGGCGATAAGGCGCATCGTAGCTGTGCGCGCGTCAAAAATTTTAAGGCTTGCAGGCGTTATTATCTCGCCGTTAAAGCCGATATCCTCAAGCTGCCGGCGCATCTGCGCCTCGCGCTCGGGATCGAGCACACACAAGCAGAACGTGTCCGGCGCGCTGATAAGGCTATTCTCGGGAGAAGTCACCGGAATGCCGGCAAGCTCCGTTTCCCATTTTTCCGGGGAATTATCCGCAGCGCAGACGATCATATAATCGGGGCCGAGCAATCTTGCAGTCATTGCTCCGACCTGCCCTGCGCCGAAAAGAACCACTTTTTTCATTGCTCATCCTCCTCATTCAAGAATTGCGCGCTCGGCGGTTTGCCTCGTCATTGTATTCCTCGGCCATTTCCTCGACCGTTTTTATGAAAAGCGGCAGCGCCGGATTCTGATTCTTCGACGAATACAGCCAGGCCGATTCAAACGTCAGCGGCGCTTCGAGCCTGATAAAGCGGAAGTTTTCCGTGTTCATCTGCTCTTTTTCGGAGGTGGGCACGATATTGCCGCCCATGTTTGCTGCGACCATGAAGGTTGCAACGTCCTGCTCCGGGACATAAATAACGTGCTCGGGCTCGATTCCGGCATCGCGGAAATAGTTAAGATAGAGCTTTGTGATGTAATCCTCTACCTTGGGGATGCCTCCCCAGAACGTGACATACTCGGAAAGCTCCTTCCTGCCAACGCTCTTTTTCGATGCAAGCGGATGCTCTCTGTGGACCATAAGGCAATGGTCGTTGCAGATAGAGCCTGCCTTGCGTATCTTATTGTTAAGCACATAATACTGAGGGATATCGAAAACAAGATCAATATCTCCGCTGCTTAGCTCCTCATACTTTTTATCGCGCTCGACCTGACGCGGAATCACCTGAATATCGGGATGCGCGGCATTGAATCTGCGTATTGCCGCGGCCTTATACGAGGTCTGCATGAGGCCCTCAATGCCTATGGTGATGAAAAGACGTTTGCCCTTATGGGTCGAAACGGCGCGGTCGAGAGCATCGTCAAATCCCGTGAGGAGCTTAATGCAATCGACATAAAAGCTCTGACCTGCGTCGGTGAAGGACACCTTCCTTGTGCTTCTCTCGAAAAGAGGAAAGCCCAGCTCATCTTCAAGAGCTTTTATCTGCATGCTGATCGCAGACTGAGCTACGCCGCACTCTTCGGCCGCCTTTGTAAAGCTCATATTTCGCGCAACGGCACAGAATATCTCAATTCGGTCAAGCTTCATTGTAACCTCCTGAGCATTGATTATATAATGCTATAATTATACATGGATTAATACGAAAAGTAAATAAGATTTGACAAAAAAATATCTTATAAACTTTCTGTGAAAGGGTCAGAGTCGAAGGACAGTGACCCTTTTTTGTCGTTTTATTTGAGAAAAACCTTTGCGTCAACGGGGCGAACGGGGGCGCGCTTTGTATCCGGGAGCAGCTCGCTTACGGGGATACCGGTCTTTTCGGAAATGATCTGTGCGACAAGGTGCTCGCAGTATTTGCCCTGGCAGCTTCCCATGCCGCTTCCGACACGCTTTTTAACGCCCGTGACGGAAATCGCACCGTCCTCGATGGCCTTGACGATCTCGCCGTAGGTTATCTCCTGGCAACGGCAGATGATAACATTGTCATCCATTGTTAGACCTCCAATGAAAGGTATTTATAGACTTGACTTTGAATGTGTATTCTTCGGGAAACTCGATTTTGACCACGCTGGTGCTCTGGTGCGCGCTCATGGGCTTGACATTAAGCACATTCGCATCGCACACAAAGCGACCCTCGCGGTCCACCGCCGCGACCGTATCCCCGGCCGACGGCAGTGGGAAGTACTCATAAGGTAAGGACAGCACGGTGGTAGCGTCGTCACGTTTTCGGGCAATGACGGTAATGGCAAGCCCGGGGCACTTTGACACGCATGTTCCGCAGCCGACGCACTTTTTTGCATCGAGCACGGGCCGGTTTGATATCTGAGCGCCTATGCTTATCGCGCCTGTCGGGCAGTTGGCTTCGCAGGGGTTGCAGGCAATTGTCTGAAGGCATTCGATAAAGGCCGTTCCGCCGGCACCTATGCTGTCGGCCGCCGGTATTCCCGGGGCATTTTTCAGCTCCTGCCGGTTCGGAACTCCGGTATATAAAATTCCATCGTGCATACTGATCTACCTCTTATTTTTCGCTTGCTTTGTACAGCTCGAGTTTCTTTGCTCTTGCGGCGCTGCGCTCACCGTCGTATTCGCCGCTTTCCAGAACCGCAAGTGCGTCAATATGACTTGCGCAGCGTGCGCTGCATTCCTCGGCGCTTATATGTCCGCATGCCGAAGCCGCGGCAATGCCTGCGATGCAGCCCTCCTCCATCGCAACGGAAGCTTCCTCAACGCCGGTGATATCGCCTGCTGCATAAATGCCGTCAACGCTTGTCTGCATAAATTCATTATGCACAGGAACATAGCCGCCCAGCTCGCCGATGAATTCAAAGCGGCAGCCGATGTTCCACAGAAGTTCCGTGAGCGGCGCCATGCCGACCGCCATTATGACGGTATCGGCGTTAAACTCCTGCTCGCTTCCGGCGATCTCGGCGCCGTCCGCGCCAAGCTTGACGGTGGTCACGCCCTCAACGGAGGTCTTGCCGGATGCGCATTTAATAATGGTATCGGTGAGAATGGGCACGCCTGCCGTGCGAATCTTTTCGGCATGCACGCCATATCCGCCGATGTGATCGTCACGCTCGACAACGGCAAGCACCTCTGCTCCTGCCTGGAGCATCTGGTATGCAACGATAAGGCCGACGTTTCCGCTGCCTACAACGACCATGCGCTTGCCGGGGAGCACGCGGTGGATATTTGTCATGGTCTGCGCAGCGCCGGCGAGCATTACGCCGGGCAGAGTTGAGCCGGGGAAAGCCGTTGTGTTTTCAATGCCGCCTGCGGCAACGATGACCTTTTTTGCCTTGACGATGAAGTTATCGCCGTCGCGGACAATGCCGACGCCTTCCTTGAAGATGCCATAAGCGACGGTGTTGAGCCAGAACTCAACGCCAAGCTCTTTTGCTTCCTGCTCAAGCTTGCGCGCTATCTCAAAGCCGCGCATGCCGGCATGGTTGTCTGCCGCGCCGAAGAATTTGTGGATCTGCTTATACAGCTGGCCGCCGATGGTGTCGTGCTCATCGGCAACGGTGACCTTCGCGCCTGCCTTTGCCGCCTCGATGGCAGCGGAGATGCCGGCAGGGCCTGCACCGATTATAAGTATTTCGCGTTCAAGTTCTTTCACGTTAATACCTCCTCATGCCAGACCGTGCTGAACCTGCACCCTCATGCCGTCCTTAACGGGAGTCGAGCAGGTTTTCACATCGGGAACTCCGTCTACGATCATGCGGCAGGAACCGCAGCGTCCCTGGCCGCAGAAGATGCCTCTGGGCTTGTTCATCTTCTCGGTGACATACAGCGTGCGGATGCCTGCATTGGCCAGAGCGATTGCAATAGGCTCTCCTTCGTTTGCCTCTATGGGAGTGCCCTCGTAGTAAATTGTGACTTTTTTCTTCGGATCATCCGCTCCGAGGATGGGATGATCCGTAATTCTCATGGATTGACTCATTTAGACCATTCCTTTCCGTGTTCAGACTTTCTCAACTCTGTCGGGCGAGAAGCGAGAGATGTCGCAGTGCTTGGTGTGGCCGTCGATCAGCAGCTCGGCGATAGCTTCGCCGGTTGCCGGCGAAAGTGCAATGCCCTCGCCGCCGTGGCCGCAGCATTCGCAGAAGCCTGGAACGCCGCTTACAAGGCCGATGTACGGATCGCCGTCGGGAGTGCCGGGGCGCACGCCTGCATAGGTGCGCATGATGCGCAGGGTTCCGAGCTTGGGGATAAACTTGCACGCGGTCTGAATGAGCAGCTCAATGACCTCGGGAATGACGCCGTTATCAAGGCCGGAGTTCATTTCGCGGGTACCGTGGATTATGCATGCGCCGGTGGAGGTCTGCTCGACGGAGAAGCCGAGGTTATACTTTATGGCGGCTGCCGGGAACAGCTCGGGGTGCTGAACGATGGTCTGATACTGAGCGCTGCTGATCGTTGTGTTGCAGAAGTGCTTAACAGGCACGGTTATCGCAAACTCGCCTCTGATGGGATGTATGGGAGCGGTCGAGCCTGCCATTGCGGAGACCTTCTCCGACCACACGCCGGTGCAGTTGATCGTCGTTCCGGCATACCAGCACTCGCCCTTTGCCTTTGCACCGATAACGCGAGCGCCCTCATGAAATATCTCCGTTACCTCTGCGCCGTTAACGAACTTTGCGCCGTGCTTAACGGCTGCGCTGCGGTAGGCAAGAGCAAACTTTATGGGGTTGAGATAGTGCACTCTCGGAACATAGATCGAGCCGAGCATGTCCTCGGTGACGCAAGGCTCAAGCAGGTGCGATTCGTAGCTGTCGATGAGCTTTGCCTCAAAGCCGGGGAGCTTGAAGTCCTTGATAAGCTGTGCCGAGGCATCCCATTCGATCTGGTTGGAGATGATCTGCATGTTGTAGCTGTTGTAGTTAAGCTCAAAGTCCGCGCCGAGCTCTTCCTGAAGATGCTCGAGCATATCCTGGCTTCTCATAAACAGCTCCATCTGCGTTTCGCCGCAGGTGATCCAGTTTATAAGTCCGCCCGATGCGCCCGCCGTTCCGAACGCGGTATCACCGCGTTCAAGAACTGTGACGGAAGCGCCGGTTTTGCTGAGAAAGTATGCCACGGAGCAGCCGATAATGCCGCCGCCGAGCACCAGAAAATCCGATTTGTGTTCCATCGATTTTTCTCCTTTTTCTTTATTTACGCTTCTTTTGCTGCTTCCTTATCGCGCAGAGACTGGAGGATCCTTTCGCGAGTCATGGGGATATTGTGGATCTCTGCGCCGGTTGCTGCGTAAATTGCGTTTGCAAACGCAGCCATAACGGGGATGAGTGCAACCTCGCCGACGCCCTTTGCGCCGTTCGGGCCGGTCGGGAACGGATCGCCGACAAAGTCAACATGGAGCTTATCGTTGGTGGGGCTGTCCATGAAGGTTGGGATCTTGTAGTCACGGTAGTTGCCGTTTATTACGCGGCCCTGATCGTTTATCATGATCTCCTCAAAGATCGCCTGGCCGAGGCCCATGGAGAGCGCGCCCTCGATCTGGCCTTCGCAGGTCTTGCGGTTGAGCACGCGGCCTGCATCATAGAAGCCGCCGCAGTTGACAAGCTTGACCTCGCCGGTTTCGATATTGACGCCGACTTCCATGCCCCAGGAGCCGATGGAGTAGAACAGCACCGGGTTGCCCTGAGCGTTCTTGGGATTGTTGAGCGCCTGCTCGGGAGAGAATGTGCCGCGGCCGACGAGCTTGCTTTCGGGCGCCCAGCCGCCGTGCTCGTAAAGATCGTGGAAATACAGGAAGTTATCCGGGTTTTCCTTGTCGTATACCTTGCTGTTTGCGGTGGCAAGACGCTCAACAGGAACGCCGAGGCGCTTGGAGGTACGCTCGAAAAGCTGGCGCTGTGCATCCTCGCACGCAAGGATGATGGCGTTGCCGTTTATATAGGTGCCGCGCGAGCAGTAGGTGCCTTCGTCGTAGGGCATGAAGTCGCTATTCTCATTGCGGATGCGGATCTGGCTCATGGGAACGTGGAAGAACTCAGCAACATGCTGGCTGTCAACGGTCAGCGCGCCCTGACCCATTTCAACGTGGGAAACGGCTACCTCGATCTTGTCGTCGTCGAGAATGGTGACGTTTGCCTCGGTGCCGGTCTTGCCGTAGGCGGTGAACTTATTGCCGAGGGAAAGTCCCTTGCCGTATCTCCAGGGGCCTTCGGGAGCGTGAGCGGGCTTATCCCACTCGATGAATTTTGCGGCTGCGGTGATAGCCTCGTCGCTGCCGTTGTTGTAAACGAGCTGGCCGTGGCCGTCGATATCGCCCTTGCGGAGAACGTTTATCTTGCGGATGTCGTACTTATCTATGCCCAGTGCTTCCGCTGCAAGGTCGAGGTTGCGCTCAATGGCGTAAACAAACAGCTCGCAGCCAAGTGCACGGTAAGGACCGTTATTCTCGGTGTTGGTGTAAACGCCGTAAGCATCGACCCAGAGGCAGGGGTTGCGGTAGTTGCCGGAAACGCCGTAAACACTGTGGTCGAGCATGACAAGAGCGGAGGTCGTGTAAGCGCCGCAGTTGATGTAAGCGGTCACCTTGCGCGCTGCAAGGGAGCCGTCCTTATTGAATGCATCCTTGACGTAGATAGCGCCGCCGGGACGAGGAGTGCCGTTGGAGAAGACCTCTTCACGGGTCTGGACTATCTTTACGGGTCTGTGGGACTTGAGTGCAAGCATGATGCAGGGGCCGGTTACGGGGCAATCGTCCTTGCCGCCGAAGCCGCCGCCCATGAACGGAACGTGCATGTGGAAATCCGAGGGCTTGAGGCCGAACGCTGCGGACATGCTGTATTTTACAAGGCGTCCGCCCTGCTCGCTTGCCCAGACCTCGATACCGCCGTCGGTGAGAGGCTCAACAACGGTGACGTGCGGCTCCATGAAGCAGTGGCTCACTCGGGGGAACTCATAGCGCTGCTCGGGCAGCTTGAGATATGCGTTCTCGTAAACCTCGTCAAACTTTGCGCCGAAGGCTGCATCGTATTCCTCGGGCGTTGCGTAATCGTCGGGGTTGAGGCCGAACTGGTCGCAGTGGCGAACACGTCTTTTGATGGCCTGGTTGGGGTGCTTGCGGTCAAAGCTGTGAGCTACGCCGTGAAGGTCAAGGCGCTTATAGCTCTGTACATCATCGTGTACGATTGCCGGGCAATTCTCTTTGTATGCCTCTTCGGGGTCGAGAACATAGGGCAGCGGCTCGTATTCTACTTTAATGAGCTTGCAGGCTGCCTCGGCGATCTGCTCGGAGGTTGCCGCAACTGCCGCAACGGGGTCGCCGACGCAGCGAACCTTATCGCCGACGCGGCACATGATGAACTTATCGGTCAGGTAGCCGCCGACGGTCGGATGATCGGGGCCGTCCTCGCCGGTTACGACTGCGACAACGCCGGGGAGCTTCTCTGCCTCGGAGATATCGATGCTCTTGATAATGCCGTGAGGGATGGGGCTGCCGAGGATCTTGCCGTAAATCATGCCCTTGGGGTGGATATCGGTGGAATAGAGAGCGGCGCCGGTGACCTTAAGCGCAGCGTCCTGGCGGATCTCGCCCTTACCTATGGAATAGTATTCTTTTTCTGCCATTGTGCATCCTCCTATCAGCCGCCGCACTGTGCGATGGGACCGGCCTTGTATACGCTTTCGGGCTTGGGGAGAGTGTCCTCATTGACCTCGCCTGCCGCCTGCTTTTTCATAACTTCCTTTGCCTGCATGATCGCGTCGATTATCTTGGTGTAGCCGGTGCAGCGGCAGATGTTGCCGCGCATGATATCGCGAACCTGCTCCTCGGTGGGATCGGGATAGTGGTTGAGCATTGCAACCGCGGCAAGGATCATGCCGGGGGTGCAGAAGCCGCACTGAACGGCAAAGCAGTCGATGAACGCCTTCTGCATCGGGTGCAGAACACCGTCCTTTGCAAGGCCTTCGATCGTTACGATGTCGTGACCCTCGGCCTCGACGGCAAGGTAAGTGCATGATGCGATCGCGTCGCCGTCGAGCAGGACGGTGCATGCGCCGCATTCGCCTTCGTCACAGCTTTTCTTAACGCCCTTGAGGCCGAGATGGTCGCGCAGAGCGTCAACAAGCGTGGTTCTGGTATCAAGCGCCAACTCATAGTCAACGCCGTTAACATGAAGTTTAACTATCTGGGTCATTTCTTATTTATCCTCCTTGATTGCGAGCATAAGGCCGTCACGCACGGAAAGGCGGACAAGCTCGCGGCGGTAGTCGGCGGAAGCGCGGATGTCGCTTATCGGCGAGCACTCGTGCAGCGAGGCGTGGTTTGCGGCTTCGTTAATAAGCTCCTCGGTGAGCTTCTTTCCCTTGAGCATCTGCTCTGCCTCATATGCGCGCTTGGGAACGACGGCAACTGCGCTCATGGCAATGCGAACATCCTCAACAACGCCGTTATCATCGAGAACCGTGTAGGTTGCAACGCCGGCTATTGCGAGGTCAAGCGCCTTGCGGCAGGGGTTTTTGTAGTAAACGGTAACGGCTCTCGGATCGGGCTGAGGAACGAAGATATCCGTAACGATCTCGTTTTTCTTGAGCGTTGTGCGGCGAACGCCGGCAAACAGCTCGGTGATGGGAACCTTGCGCTCGCCGTCAACGGACTTGACGCTCAGCTCTGCGTTGAGGGTCAGCAGCGGAGCTGCGGTATCCGCAGAAGGAACTGCGTAGCAGATGTTGCCGGTCACGGTGCTGATATTGTGTATATTTGTGTTGGACATGCCATGTACGCCCATGTACAGCGAGGGATAAACGGTCTGAACGTCGGGGTCGTACTCTACCTTGGTCAGGGTGCAGCTCGGGCCGATGTGCAGGCCTTCGCCGGGAGTGTATGTGATGTAATCAAACTCGGGAATGTGCTTGAGGGATATGATGTGATCCGGGGTGACTACAAGCGACTTCATGTTGGGAATAACCTCAGAGCCGCCCTCCATCAGAAGGCCGTTTTCCTGATACTTATCTATCAGAACAAGCGCTTCATCAAGAGTTTTCGGCTTATGAAAGCAGAAATCATTGAGAATCTTCTTTTCCATGTTTTGCTCCTTATTGTTTGTGTATTAGCAGACCGGTGTTATAGTGGTCATACTTGGTTTGATAGCATTTTGCGCCGGGGAAAGGACAGTTCCGGCAGTCCTTATAGCACTCATAATCATCGGTTATGAGCCTGTTGGTGTCTTTTTCGGCGTGATTGTTTGTGTGTTGCTGGGTCATTTTTCTGCCGCCCTCCTTTCAGGCTGCCGTTGTATACAATTTATTAATAATTTGCATCAAACTCGCATAAAACATCAGCAAATTTGATAAATATAAGCTTTTTTTACACAGCGTTCCCGGGTATCCCGGGACGCTGTGTATTTGGTTTAGGGAGAGAATTATTCAGCTGCTGCTGATTTTGCCTTATTCTTGCGGATTATATTGCTGATGAGGATACCGACAAGAACAACCGCTCCGACGTAGCCGGAAATGCTGTAGATAACATTGATGAGTTCACCGAGGCGGAACAGACGAGTGCCGATCATGCCGAGAATGGTCAGAGCAATGATTGCGATTCTGTACTTTGCGGATTTCTCATTGGTAGTGATCTTGCGGCAGAAGCCCCACATCATCGGGCAAGCGGTGGTGTAGATTGCGAGGATGATCATTACAACGAAGATGCCCTGAGCAACAGGTCCGAGCAGACCGGACAGAGCGAGGTTAGGAACCTGAGCGGTGCCGACGATATCAAGGTTGCCGAAGATCGCGAACACGATGATTGCAATTGCTGCATGGAAGAAGATAACGCCGAATACTGCTGCTGCGGTGGTGGTCTTTTTGTTAATTGCACTTGCACCCATGGAAGGAAGCGCCGGGGTAAGGGTCATCATTGCGAAGCAGGGATATGCGATACCGCACAGCCACCAAGTGGGAGAAGCCTTGCTGAGTTCCATAGTGGGAAGAACAGCGTCAACGTTGCTGAAATCTGCCTTAGTAAGAGCAACAACGCCGATGATTACGGAGAACAGTGCGATGAAAGGTCCGATAGAGCCGATGATATCGGTGAGCTTGCGCAGGCCGAACCAAACGGTAATAACGGAAGCTGCGGCCATCAGGCATGCGCCGATAAGGGGATCCCAGTCGAGGTACTGGTTAAGAGTAGTGCCGGCGCCATTGAGCATGATCAGGTAGCAGCCGCCGACGAGAATGGCGCTGAACCAGTCGAAAACTTCACCGGCGATCTTGCCGAAGTAGTAGGCAAGAATGTTGTGCTGGTCGGCTTCGGAAACCTCCTGGCCTTTGTTGAACAGCTCTTTGGTGAACAGAAAGTAGATGATCAGGGAAATCGCTATCGCTCCGATTGCACCGGGAATACCGTGTGCAACGAAGAATGACAGAAATTCCGAGCCTGTTGCAAATCCAGAGCCGATGCAGGTTGCCATGAACGCACCGCCAAGGATTATGGCACGCTTCCAATCAATTTTGTTGTTTTGCATGTTTACGTCTCCTTTGTGTCTTGCGCTTTTATATCATGCAGATTTTGATGATTACAGAGTTTTTGCGGAACGCGCCTTGATCTTCTTAACGATGTACATGCAGGCAGCAGCACCCGCGAGAAGAACAACAACCGTCATTACAAATATCCACTTGTAACCGCCGAGGCCATAGGTATCAATAAAGTGACCGCAGACTGCGGAGTAGAAGATATCGCTCACAAAGCTGAACATCGAAATAACACCGATTGCGCTGCCCGTGACAGCCATGGGGATCTCAACCTCGGATACGGGAACAAACTGGAGTGCCCAAGTGGACATGATGCACAGTGCGGAAACCATATAAAACACTATGCACAGGGCAAGGATAAGAGTCTGTGTCGGCATCAGGACGTAGATTATAAAGCAAACCGAAGCAAGGATAAGTGAATAGCCGAGAACCTTGGTTACGGGAATTTTTGCCTTAATAGCAATCCAAGTGATAATAGGAGCCGCGACAAGTGCACAGTTCTTTGCTATAATTGCAAAGACAGAAGAAGTTGCAGCGCTCAGTCCAAAGACATCCGCAAGGTAAGGCTGGAGATAGGTTACACCGGTGCTTGCAGTGTAAGCTGCAAAACCTATAAGACCTATTGCCCATACCTCTGGCATTTTCAGAACCTTACCGTATTCTTTGAGGTCAACGCTCTTTTCCTGAGCTGCCGCAAGCTGGGAGGGAACGGGAGAATAAGTAATTGCTGCAATGATCGCGCAGATTATTGCAAGGCTGCTGTACATGTAAAGTGTAACTTTAAGAGCGGTTGCTTCTTGGAGAAGAGCCAAGAGGCTGCTGCCTGCGAGGGAGATAATGAGTATCGGGAGCGTGCGGCCATAAGCGCGCATGGTCTGGATTTTTGCCTGCTGATCATCTTCGCTTATGAGTCTGAGAACTTTAATCTGCGGATTCCACGCAATGAGTATTGCAAATACCGGCCAGATAAAGTAGAGCGCCAACATAATCGGGTAGCTCGGGAACTGGGCTATAATAAAGCCGATTGCACCTGCACCGATGAGTCCAATGGTCATGAGCTTGATCGGGCTGAAATTGTCCGCCAGATATCCACCGGGAAGATACAGGATGGTTGATGCAATACCGAGAACGGTCAGAAGCAGACCGAGTTGTGTATTGGTAAAGCCGGTTGCGGTCTGGAAAGCGACATAGTAGCTTGTATATGCATAGATTACAGAGAAGCCGAAGTTTGACGCGGCCGCAATGCAGAAGGCGCACACATAAGCTTTTGTGCCTACTTTTTTGTTCATAGATATCCTCCTATTTTTCCTTTGTATATTTTTAACTCTGTCTTATACTCTGAAGCCGTAGAGCACAGGGTCATACTCATCGAAAACGAAGTGATTAAAGCCGGTTATATAGGCGGACGCCGTTACCTCGGGAATTATCGCGTCATAATCGCCAACCTTTGTTTTCTCAAGAGGCTTGCCGGAGAATTTGGTACGAATGATGGATTCATAGACAAATTTATCGCCTATATTAAGCTCACCCTTTGCAACGAGCGTCGCCATCTTTGCACATGTGCCAACGCCGCAGGGAGAGCGGTCAATGGAATGTCCAAAGATAACCGCATCCTGATAATCTGCATCCTGAGATTTCGGAGGACCGTAAACCTCAATCATTGCAACTCCACTTACCTCCGGCATTGTAGGATGCTTTACCTCCATGTTGGCATCCACCCATTTTTGAATGATGTTTGCCTTTTCAATCAGCGCCGAAAGGTTTTCGGGACAGATATCAACGCCGAGGTAATCAGAGTGTATGAGCAGAGCAAAATTTCCGCCATAGGCAATGTCGAATTTAACTTTACCGAGCTCGGGAATATCAGCTTCAACGTCGCTGTAAAGAAGGAACGACGGAACGTTGACTATCGTGACCGACTTTGCCTTGCAATGATCAACCTCAACCCGAGCTTTGATAAGGCCGACGGGGCACTCAAGCGTGATATCCGTGTACGGCTCTTTCTCCTCGACAAGTCCGGTTTCAACCGCAACGGCACATGCTCCGATAGAACCATGCCCGCACATGTTTACAAATCCGTCACCTTCCATAAATACGATACCCAAATCGGCTTCGGGGTCACATGGTGGGAGAATGATCGAGCCGAACATGTCTCTATGGCCGCGAGGCTCAAGCATCAGCGCCGTTCGAATATTGTCGTAGTGCTCTTCAAGATAGTGCTTTTTCTCCATCATGGTGTTGCCGGGCACATTCGGAATGCCGCCGACTACAACGCGAGTGGGCTCACCCATTGTGTGAGAATCAACCGCATAAATGCTTTTTACAAATCTCATTTACTGTTGTCTCCCTCATTTACTCTTTGCTTGCGCTTATATTTCTTTTAGACTTTCTCTTTCTGACGATGTTGCTGATTATCATACCTACAGAAACAACCGCTCCAACATAGCCGGAAATGCTATACATGAAATTAATGAGTGTTGCGAGGGGGAACAGATAGGAACAGATCATTCCAACTATCGTAAGTGCCAGAATGCAAATTCTGTACTTGGCGGATTTTTCGTCCTTTGCGATCTTGCCGCAGAAGCCCCATGCCATCGGGCAGGCGGTCGTGTAAATTGCAAGGACTATAACTACCATAAACAGGGTTCGCACCGCCGGGCTGAACAGCCCCGCAAGCTCGAGGTTCGGAACCTGTGATGAGCCGACAACGGCAAGGTTTCCGAAGATGGCCATGACGACGACCGCAAGTGCAGTGTGGAAAAACGTTACGCCGAAGGCAGCTGCGAAGGTCGTTGTCTTTTTGTTAGGCGCCGTTGCGCCCATCGAGGGCAGCGCCGGAGTAAGGGTCAGCATGCAGAAGCAGGGGTAAAGGATACCGGCGATCCACCACGTGGGCGCTGCCTTGGAAAGATGCAGCTGCTCAAGCGTGGAGGCCGTTGCAGAAAAGTCCGCTTTGAAAAGCGCCATTACACCGATGATGATGGTCAGCGCCGCCATGAACGGAGATATGAGGCCGATCACGGAGGTGAGCTTGCGAAGTCCGAACCATACCGTCACCATCGCCGCCGCTGCCATTATCGCAGAGCCTGCTACAACTGGAATGCCGAAATACTGGTGGAGAGTTGTGCCGGCGCCGGAGAGCATGATCAGATAGCAGCCGCCGACGAGGATGGCACAGAACCAGTCGAGTATCGAGCCGACCGTTTTGCCGAAATAATAGGTGAACAGCGATGTGCACTGCTCTTCCGACAGCTCCTGGCCCTTGTTGAACAGTTCCCTCGTGAACAGGAAGTAGATGACGAAAGAAATGATCAGCGCACCGATCGCGCCCTTGATCCCATAGGTTATGAAGAACGACAGACATTCCGAGCCGGTTGCAAAGCCGGAGCCGATGCAGGTGCCCATAAGGGCGCCGCCAAGCTTCAGGGCTGTGGAAAGCTGGATCTTATTTGTTTTTTCCATCGGATCACCTTTTTTCTTTTCTGATTCACAGATGGCCGATCTGAGTGCAGAGAGGATTCAATTTGCTGCGCCCTCCTGCTGACAAGTTAAAAAGTAAACTAACTTTTGAGCAAAGTCAAGGACTAAAAATCTCGAAAAACTCGTGAAATTGGTATTTTTATGACTGATTCGGACAAGTGCTATTTTGCAATTATTAATCGTTTAAAAATAAACAAATTGTGTCGTGCTGATTGATAAATCTTCGTGATTAAACAAGTTCGCGGTTTTTGTCATTAAAATAGCAAAAATCGCGAGGATCGAAAACTTTCGTTCCTCACGATTCTAATATTTCGCGATATAAATTAATTATTTATCAATAATTAATATAAAACGCTGCCCCACTCGTTATATTTTTGAAAACAGAGCGCAGTTTAGGTGGGTAAAGAGTGTAGAAAAATCAGCCGAGTTTTTGTATCTTTTGCATAGTTTCGTCAGAAAAATACTGAGAAAACAGCCATTTACCCAGTTTTTCGGCATCTTTGAGCATTTCGTCGTATTGACGTAAAAAGTACTTCCCTGCTGCGGTGAGCTGCGAGTTGCCGCCGCTTTTGCCGCCGACGGTGCTTTCGATTATGCTGACGCCGAGCGCAAGCTCAAGGTTTTTGATGCTCTTCCAGCTCTTTGAGTAGGAAATTCCGACGCAGTCGCTCGCCATTTGCAGCGATCCGGTGCTCTCAACGAGGTTTAAAACGCGGCTGAGCTCGGCATTCATAACGGGCATGCTCAGTGCAAGATTTGCCTCGATCTCGGCGTGCAGTCTGCCATTGGTGCGGCGCTCGATCTCGTAAGCTGTGAGCTGCTCGATGAACTTATCTCCCCTTGCGCGCATGCATATTGCCGGATCGGGCACGTCGATGTATTGAATTCCGTCAGCATTGTTGGCGACAAAGCCGCGCATTCCGTTGGTTCCGTCGTAATCGGCAAGGAGCCTGAGCGCCTTGGCCGTGAACATTATCGGGTGGCCGGACAAGCCGTTGTATCTCGGTATCGCGGCGATATCGCATTTGGCTTCCAAAAGCGTGCTGCACGTTTTCTCGCTGACAAGCGGCGTGTCGGCCGGCAGGACAAGCAGCTTGCCCGGCTTAACGCTGAGCTTTTCAACGCCGAGCAGGACGGAATCGAGCATCTCGGTCTCGCTGAAATGGCGGTTCGCCGCGATGGTCACGCGGTAGTTCTCAAGATGCTTCTTAACGATGCTGTCCTTATATCCGACCACAACGGCGATCTCGTCCACCGGAACGGAGTCGAGCGTGTCTATCTCATACGCGAGCATACTTTTTCCGCCGATATGGATAAGCGGCTTCGGAGTTTTTATATCCGAGGGCTTGCCTGCTGCCAGTATTATTGCTGCGGTTTTCATTCTGCCCCTCCTTATATTCGGTTGATGCTACACTATAATATACTAAAAAATCAGAGCAAGCAACACCGTGCTTGCTCCGACATGGCACCCCCGGCGAGACTCGAACTCACTACCTTGCGCTTAGGAGGCGCACGCTCTATCCTGGTGAGCTACGGAGGCATAACAGGGTTATTTTAACCCATGGTGTCATAAATGTCAACACCGCAAAAATGCATCCAGTTTCTGAACTTTTTGTTATAGCCCTTGACTTTGATTTCAAAAAAGCCGATAATCATACCATTATACATTTAAAATAGGAGAAGTGCTGAATGCTCAAACTAAAAGGCATAACCAAGGACTACGCAGTCGGCGACGAGACTGTGCATGCGCTCAAGGGGATCGATCTTGAGTTCAGAAAATCCGAGTTTGTCGCCGTGCTCGGCCACTCCGGCTGCGGCAAAACAACGCTGCTGAACATCATCGGCGGTCTGGATCAGTACACAGACGGCGACCTTGTGATCAACGGCCGCTCGACCAAGGAATACACCGACCGCGACTGGGACACTTACCGCAACCACTCGATAGGCTTTGTTTTTCAGTCCTACAACCTCATTCCGCATCAGACAGTGCTTGCAAACGTCGAGCTTGCCCTCACCCTCTCGGGCGTGAGCAAATCAGAGCGGCGCGAGCGTGCCGTCAAGGCGCTTGAACAGGTAGGACTTGGCGATCAGCTCGGCAAGAAGCCGAACCAAATGTCCGGCGGCCAGATGCAGCGCGTTGCGATTGCCCGTGCGCTGGTGAATGATCCCGATATTCTGCTTGCCGATGAGCCGACTGGTGCACTCGATTCGGAAACAAGCGTGCAGATCATGGAGATACTCAAGGAGATATCTAAGGATAAGCTCATCATCATGGTCACGCACAATCCCGAGCTTGCAGACAGCTACGCCTCGCGCATAATCAGGCTCAAGGACGGCCTTATAACCGGCGATACGATGCCGTATTCTGCGCAGGATGACGAGGCTGCGGAGCCTGTGCAGCGCAAAACCGCGATGAGCTATATCACCGCACTCTCGCTGTCGCTGAATAATCTCATGACCAAAAAGGGCCGCACGATACTCACCGCCTTTGCCGGCAGCATCGGCATAATCGGCATCGCGCTGATACTGTCGATCTCGACCGGCGTCAACAACTATATCGACCGTGTTCAGGAGGACACCTTGTCATCCTACCCGATCTCGATACAGGCAGAGTCGGTTGACATGTCGTCGCTCATGACCACGCTCATGGGCATAAACTCCGAAAACGCCGAGAACAAGCACGACAAGGACGCGGTTTACGGCAACACCATCATGTATGAAATGATGAACGCCATGACAAGTGCCGAGATCCAGGAAAACAACGTAACAGATCTCAAGGTGTTTCTCGACGAGCAGATGAGCAAGGATTCAAAGCTCAGTCAAAACGCGACGAACATCCAGTATACCTACAATCTGCCGATGAACCTTTACACCAAGGACGCCGACGGCAAGATCGTCAAATCCGACGTCATGAGCCTTATGAGCAAAATGCGCGCCGGCGTGATCGGCGACGAGGCAGAGCAATCGGTGAACCAGTCAATGAACAACATGTTCTCCTCCTCCGGCATGAGCAGCACACAAAGTCAGTTTGTCGTTTGGCAGGAGATGCTGCCCGGTGACGACGGGCTGATAAGCCCCATGCTGCAAAACCAGTACGACGTGCTGTACGGCAGCTGGCCGAAAAACTATGACGAGGTCGTTCTGATCGTTGACGAAAACAACGAGGTATCGGACATGGTGCTGTACGCGCTGGGTCTTAAGTCCTCAAACGACATGCTGTCGGCCATGACGGGCTACATGAGCGGCGAGGAAGTTGACACAACAAAGCTCGAAAGCTGGAGCTATGCCGACGTCTGCAAAAAGACATTCAGCCTCATCCTCCCTGCCGACTGCTGGCAGAAGGACCCCGAAACGGGCAAATATAAGGATATCAGCAGCGATGAGCTTGGCCTTAAGACACTGTACGCCAACGGGATTGAGCTTAAAATAGTAGGCGTAGTTCGCCAGAGCGCGGATGCCGTCACCGGCATGATGAACGGTGCGATAGGCTATACAAACGCGCTGACAAAATACGTTGTCGAGCAGACGGCGCAGAAGGAGCTTGTCAAGCAGCAGCTTGACGATGCTCAGCACGACGTGTTCACCGGGCTGCCGTTTAAAGAAAACGACAAGGCGCTATCCTCTGACGATATCAAAAAGGCCGTTGAGGATTACTGCGCCGGCATAGATCAGGCGAAGAAAGCCGAGCTTTATGTAGCTTACATGTCGCTTGCTCCGGACTCGTATGTAAGCTCAATGATAGACGAAAAGCTTGACGGCGTATCGCGCGAGGATATCGAAAAGCAGGTCGTTGAAAGCTATCCAGAATACGCCGACATGCTTTCGGCAATGGATGACGACACGCTGTTTAGCTACATGCGCGAAATGATGACCGAGCAGATAAAAAACGCCTATGCCGACGAGGTGAAAAAGCAGATGAGTCAGCTTTCCACAGCTTCCCTCGCCGATGCGTTTGACAACTGCTATCTCACCGACGCAGGCTACAGGCTTATTTACGACGAGCTGATGCCGGAGACCTTCTCCGATTCAAGCTATGAGAAGAATCTGCGCACGCTGGGCTATGTTGATCTCGACTCGCCCTCCGGTGTCAACATCTATGTTGCAACATTCGCCGCAAAGGATGCCGTCGCGGAGGTTATAGAAGATTATAACTCCACAGTCGATCCCGAGGATCAGATAAACTACACAGACTATGTTGCGCTTATTATGAGCTCCGTCACTACGATAATCGATGTCATATCCTATGTTCTCATCGCATTTGTCGCAATAAGCCTCGTTGTTTCGAGCATAATGATAGGTATTATCACCTATATCAGCGTTCTCGAGCGTACGAAGGAGATCGGCATTCTGCGCGCTATCGGCGCTTCTAAGAAGGATATCTCGAGCGTGTTTAACGCCGAGACCGTTATAGTCGGCTTCGGCGCCGGACTTATCGGCATTCTGGCAACGATACTGCTGTGCATCCCGATAAACGCCGTTGTCCACCACCTTACCGGCATTTACTCGATAAACGCCGTACTTCCGCCGCTTGCGGCCATAGCGCTTATTGCCATCAGCATGCTGCTGACGGTCGTTGCCGGACTTATTCCCTCGCGCGTTGCGGCAAACAAGGATCCCGTCGTCGCTCTGCGAACCGAATAAAACTAAAGCACGCTCCCTCGGAGCGTACTTTTTGATATGCAAAAGCCACGGCTGTGCGCCGTGGCTTTAAATTATTTATGAAGCATAGTATATGCTTTTTCACGGGCTATGGCGCGCTGGAGCGAAAGCTCGGCTCGCTTCATATCAGTGTTCGCGGCATGTGCTTCAATGCGCTGACGCGCTCTGCGCTCGGAAGCCTGAGCACGGGCAAGGTCAATGCTCTCTGCTCTCTCAGCCGTGCGCGCAAGCAGGATGACCTCATTATCCACGACGCTGAGAACACCGCCGCTTATTGCGGCAAAATGATCCTCACCCTCGCAGACATATCTGACAACGCCCTCCTTGAGCGCCCCGATCATTGGAGCATGGTCGGAAAGCACGCCGACGTCGCCGTCGGAAAGCGGTATGAGCGCATAGCTTGCCATCGAATCGCAGACCACACCGTCTGCCGTTGCGATCTGAAAATGGATCTTATCTGCCATGGCGCTTTACCTGAACTGATCGCGCTTTGCGAGCACTTCGTCGATAGTTCCGCACATGAGGAACGCCTGCTCGGGCAGATCGTCGCACTCGCCGCCCAAGATAGCCTGGAAGCCGCGGATGGTGTCCTCCATCTTGACATATGCGCCCTTTACGCCGGTGAAGTTTTCGGCAACGTGGAACGGCTGCGAAAGGAAGCGCTGGATCCTTCTTGCGCGGCTGACGGTGGCCTTATCCTCAACGCTCAGCTCATCCATACCGAGAACTGCAATGATATCCTGCAGCTCCTTGTACTTCTGGAGCACAGCCTGAACCGCGCGCGCAGTTTCGTAATGCTCCTTGCCGAGGATGTTCGGATCAAGGATACGCGATGTGGATTCGAGCGGATCGACAGCCGGGTAAATACCAAGCTCGGAGATGCTTCGCGACAGAACGGTGGTTGCGTCAAGGTGAGCAAACGCCGTTGCCGGAGCAGGGTCGGTAAGGTCGTCGGCAGGAACGTAGATCGCCTGAACCGAGGTTACCGAGCCGTTGCGTGTGGAGGTTATACGCTCCTGCAGCGAACCCATTTCGGTTGCCAGAGTCGGCTGATAGCCGACGGCGGAGGGCATACGTCCGAGCAGTGCCGAAACCTCGGAGCCTGCCTGAGTGAATCTGAATATGTTGTCGATGAACAGCAGCACGTCCTGGCCGGACTCATCACGGAAGTTTTCCGCAATGGTAAGGCCCGACAGAGGAACACGCAGACGCGCTCCGGGCGGCTCATTCATCTGGCCGAATACGAGCGCCGTTTTGTTGATAACGCCGGACTCGGTCATTTCATGCCAGAGGTCATTGCCCTCACGGCTGCGCTCGCCGACGCCTGCAAACACGGAGTAGCCGCCGTGCTCGTAAGCTACGTTGCGGATAAGCTCCATGATAAGCACGGTCTTACCGACGCCTGCACCACCGAACAGGCCGATCTTGCCGCCCTTGGAGTAAGGTGCAAGCAGGTCAACGACCTTGATGCCGGTTTCGAGTATTTCGGTAGACGGAGCAATATCCGTAAACGCAGGCGCCTGCCTGTGAATTGGCATATACTCTTCGGCGTTTACTGCGCCCTTGCCGTCGATAGGCTCGCCGACGACATTGAACATGCGGCCGAGCGTCGCTTCACCGACCGGCATTTTAATGGGTGCTCCCGTATCGACCGCCGGGCAGCCGCGGGACAGTCCGTCTGTGGAAAACAGCGAGATGCATCTTACGCTGTTATCGCCGATGTGCTGCACAGCCTCCATGACGATCTTCTTGTCCTCGAGCTTTACCTCGATCGCATTATAAATATCCGGCAGTTTACCGGAGGGAAACTGGACGTCAACAACAGGGCCTATGACCCTTCTGATTATTCCGTTTTCCATTGACATACCTCCTGTTTAAGGGGTTTTAAAGGGATGATTACTTTTTCTTTTTAAGCGCGGATGCACCGCCGACGATCTCGGATATCTCGGTCGTGATCGCGGCCTGGCGCGCGCGGTTGAGCTTGAGATCAAGCTCGGAAATGAGGCTCTTGGTGCTGTCGGCAGCGGCGGTCATTGCGGTCATGCGCGCCGAGTGCTCACCGCACTTGGAGTCGAGCAGAACGCTCATTATCTTGTTGTTAAGATAAAGCTGCATTACGCTTTCAAGAACGCTGTTCGTGTCCGGCTCGAAGATGAATATTCGGCCGTGACCCTGATTTTCGCTCTTCTTCGGCGCGGCAGGAAGATACTGCACGCAGGTAGCGTCCTGACGCAGAGCCGTTACATAGTGCTGATAGATAAGGTGGACCTCGTCATATTCGCCGCTTGTGAACAGCCCCTTGAGGTAATCGGCTACCTCAAGCGCCTCATCAATATTCGGCGTATCGCTCAGCTCTGCAAAGGTCTTTATTACGTTGAGCCTGCTGTTTGCAAGAACATCCTTGCCCCAGCGGCCGCAGACAACAAGACCGTAGTCCTTGCCGCCCTGCTTGATGACCGAATTTGCATAGTGCAGTATCGAGCTGTTATACGCTCCGCAAAGGCCGCGGTTGCCCAAAAACAGGACATAGCAGACCTTTTTGACCTCTTTATGAGGCTTTATGAAGCGGTTATCAAGCCCCGACGAGGCCGACAGCAATGTGTCCATGACTTCCTGACTCTTTTCGGAGAAGGGGCGCATGGCCTGCATGCTGCTCTGAGTTCTGCGCAGCTTTGAGACCGCAACCATTTTCATGGCCTTGGTTATCTGCTCAGTATTCTTCACGCTTTTGATTCGCGTGCGTATGGCGCGCATATTAGCCATTTATGCCCCTCCCTTCTCTGCTTCTCAGAAAGTTTTCTTGAAATTTACGATACATTCTTTAAGCTTAGCCTGCTGATCTGCACTCAGCTTCTTGCCGCTGAGCACTTCGCCCTGAAATTCAGGGTAACTGCGGTTTACATAATCAATAAGCTCAGACTCGAAACGTGCGATGTCCGAAAGCTCGAGGTCGTCGGCATAGCCCTCGGAAACTGCGAAGATCGCAATTACCTGATCGGCTGCGCTCATAGGCACATACTGTCCCTGCTTGAGGACCTCGGTCATGCGAGCGCCGCGATGCAGCGTATCGCGAGTGGACTTATCCAGATCCGATCCGAACTGTGCAAACGATGCAAGCTCGCGATACTGAGCAAGGTCAACACGCAGACGGCCTGCGACCTGCTTCATTGCGCCGAGCTGAGCGGCACCGCCGACACGGGATACCGAAAGACCGACGTTTATTGCCGGGCGAACGCCGGAGTGGAACAGATCACTCTCAAGGAAGATCTGACCGTCGGTGATGGAAATGACGTTTGTCGGTATATAAGCGGAGATATCGCCTGCCTGCGTTTCGATGATCGGCAGAGCAGTCATGCTGCCGCCGCCGGATTCTGCGTTGAGTCGAGCTGCTCTTTCAAGCAGTCTGGAGTGCAGGTAGAAAACATCGCCGGGGTATGCTTCGCGTCCGGGCGGTCTCTGAAGCAGCAGTGAAATTTCACGATAAGCGGTGGCCTGCTTGCTCAGGTCATCGTATATTATGAGAACGTCCTTGCCGTTGTACATGAAGTATTCGCCCATTGCAGCGCCTGCGTAAGGCGCGATATAAAGCATGGGAGCCGGCTCAGATGCCGTTGCGGCAACGACGATCGTGTAATCCATCGCGCCGTGGCTGCGCAGCTTTTCGACAACGCTCGATACGGTAGATTCCTTCTGGCCGATGGCAACGTAGATGCAGATGACATCCTTGCCCTTCTGGTTGATGATAGCATCAAGCGCGATCGCGGTCTTACCTGTCTGGCGGTCGCCGATGATAAGCTCACGCTGGCCGCGGCCGATAGGAACAAGCGCATCTATAGCCTTCAGGCCGGTCTGCAGAGGCACGGAAACGGGCTCTCTTGAAAGCACGCTCGGAGCCGGGCTTTCGACCGGGCGGAAAGAGTCGGTCTTGATGGGGCCTTTGCCGTCGATGGGGCTGCCCATTGCGTCAACAACGCGGCCTATAAGCGCATCGCCGACGGGGACCTCGACGATCCTGCCTGTACGGCGGACACTGTCGCCCTCCTGAAGATGGCCGAACGGTCCGAGCAGAACAACGCCGACATTGTTCTTGTCCAAATCCTGCACCATGCCCTTGAGTCCGCCGGGGAACTCGAGCATCTCGCCTGCCATAACGTCGGCAAGGCCGGATACGCGGCAGATACCGTCGCCGAGGGTGAGAACCTCGCCGGTCTGGAATACGTCTATATCGCCGTTGACCTTCTCAAGCTGCTGCTTGATTCCGTCGGCGATAGATCTCATCTGACTGTCGCTCTGGCGGGTGTTGTCTTCAACATCCTGGCTGAGCCTGTCGAGCGTGTGGGCAAGCGTTCCGTCATAAACTGTATCGCCCACCTGCATACGCACGCCGCCTATAACATCGGAATCGACCTCATTGTGGCATGAGATAAAGGTCTCGCATATTATCTGCGTGAGCTTCTTCATTTCCTCGTCGCTCAGCGGCTGCGCGCTCTTTATTGAAATGTCAAGTTTTTTAAGTTCGTTCATGTTCAAAATGTCACTCGGCATTGCCGATACCAATTCTTTAATTTGTTCGATAAACTTATCATTCAGCGCCTGCTTGGAGTCCTCAAAACTGCCGTTGCGAAGTACCTCTGCGGTTATCTCAGCCACGCGGCGCACAGCGTCGGACGACACTCTGTCGCGCATCTGAGCCATAAGCTGGCCTTCGCTCTTTTCGGCATTCTCGATAAGGCTTTTTGCCTCCTGCTCGCCGGCAGCCGCTATCGCCGCTCCGTCGGCCTTAGCCTGAGCCTCGGCATCCTTGAGAAGCTGCTGCTTGCGCTCTTCGTTTTCGGCTCTGGCTTTTTCGATATCCTCTCCGAGGGCTTTGGCCTGAGCCTTGGCTTTTTCGGAGTTTTCGATCTCCTCGCCTATGCCGCGTCTGCGGCTGCCGAACATCTTGTCAAAAAGATTCATCTTGCGGCAGATGAAATACAGAGCGCCGAACAGTATGATAAAGTTAACTATTTTCCATATGATATCCACTTGAGAACTATCCCTCCTTTCCCGTAATTCCTGTTATACATCGGGATCATTCCTTGGTTTTGCTGACACAATCGTCGATGAGCGCCTTGTTATCCTCTGCGCCGCCGACAAGACGGTTGGACAACAGAGCGACAAGCTCGGGCATACTGCCGTCAATTTCGCCGACGGCGGCCTTTTCCTCGTTTTTCACTCGCTCACGGACATTTTTGTGAAGCTGCTCGGCTTCGGCATGGGCGGCATTGAGCACCTCGCCCTTTGCCTTTTCGGCATCGCTGCGCGCCGCGTTTATAACGCCGCGTGCATCAGCGCCGGTCTGAGCAAGCTCCTGTGCAAGCTGTGCCTTGTTCTCTTCAAGTGCGGTCTCGGCTTTCTTTCCCTCGGCAAGGCCTTCGTCAATGCGTGCCTTGCGCGCGTCCATAAAGCTGAGAACGGGCTTGAAAAGGAATTTGTTCAACAGGAACATAAACAGGAAGAAGCTGATAATAGTAAGTATGAACTCAGGTACGCTGATCTGCAGTCCAACTATGTCTAAAATCAATCTGGTCTCCCCCTTTCAAGATGCTATTTCTATTCTTACATCTTGGCAATAAGCATGAATGCGATGACCAGACCATAGATGGCCAGCGCTTCCATAAAGCCCATTGCAAGGATCATGACAGACTGAAGCTGACCTTTCATATCCGGCTGACGTGCCATACCCTCAAGTGCCTTCGAGGCTGCAAGACCCTGGCCGATACCGACGCCGATCGTGCTCAGGCCGATGGCCAGTGCAACGCCTATTGCGATAAGACCCTGTGCTATTGACATTTGTGTTTCCTCCTATAATTGTGTATGTGTTTACTTGTTTATTCTTCGTCCTCGGTGGCTTCATTGATAAAGACGGCAAGCAGCATGGTAAATACCATTGCCTGAATGAAGCAGAACAGAAGACTCAGTATATGCATGACTATAGGCAAACCTACGGGGAACAGTTCAAACAGCGTTTCTGCCGCAAGCTCTTCGCCGTAGATATTGCCGTAAAGTCGCAATGCCATGGAAAGCGGTCGCGTAAACTGTTCGAGGATCAGGATCGGGAACAGGAACGCAAATGGCTTAAAGAACGTGCCGAGGTATTTGCCAAGGCCATGCTTTTTTATGCCGGACGACTGGATGGCGACAAAAGATATGGTCGACAGCGCCGCCGTTACCGTCAGCACCGATGTAGGGACCGTGAACAGATCTCCCGATCCGGGAATAAGTCCCGAATAGTTGCAGACGATGATCAGGATGAAGAACGACGCCAGCATCGGGAAATAGTGCCGCGCCTTCTTCTCTCCCAGGACTCCGGCAAAGAAGTTCAAAAGTCCGCCCACAGCCATTTCCGCAATGTTTTGCAGAGGGCCGGGCACGTCTTTCATCTTGCGCGTCGCTATTATGCTAAACAGCAAAATGACCGCCATTATCACCCACATAGAATAGATAGTCTTGGTCGGCATCAAAAAGTTTTCGAAAAATTCTTTCAATTAATTTTCACCTCCGTCCGCCGTATCTTTGCTTTGCGGCTGAGTTTTGTTGACCATTATCTTCAAAAACAGCATTCCGCCGCCCGAGAGGCCGACGGCCGCCGCAATGAGCGTTGCCATCATCGGAAGATCATACGCCCTGCAAACAAAGAAGCAAACGGCAAGAGCAGCCGCGTCAAGCAGCAGCCGCAGCATATTAACGCCCATGACGGCAGCCATATTTGACGCGTTCATGTTCGCTTTGCTTATGCGCATGTTGATATACGCCACCGCAGCGCCGAGCACGGCACCGCCGAGCACCGATAAAATGTCTGTAAGGTTCATACGCCTTCCTCATTAGAGCAACAAGTCAAACTATTTTATAACATTATTATTTAACAACAAATTAACGCGAAATGCAACGTGTTTTTGCGCATTTTTCAGCATTTTTTAATAATTGCACAATTTCTGTGTGATTGTCGGTTTCCCTCTGCGTATTACTTTGACAGTCTGCATTTGCCTTGCATCCGCATCGAAAGCCGAAAAAACGGTGAAAACGCAAGGAGTCGGGACTTCCCGGCTTCTTACGTTTTCACGCGCTGTTTACTTATTTAATATGTCCATAAATTCCTCGCCTGTTATGGTTTCCTTTTCATACAGGAACCGTGCAAGCTCATCGAGCTTATCGCGGTTATCGGTGAGTATCTTTATCGCCTTATCGTGCTGCTTTTTTATAAGCGCGACCACCTGACGGTCGATCTCGGCCTGAGTATCGGCAGAGCACGCAAGAGACGTATCGCCGCCGAGATACTGGTTATTTACCGTTTCCATTGCGACCATGTCAAAATCCTCGCTCATGCCGTAGCGCGTTATCATCGCACGGGCAAGCTTTGTCGCCTGCTCGATATCGTTGGATGCGCCCGTCGTTACTGAGCCGAACACGACCTCCTCGGCTGCACGGCCACCTGTGAAGGTAGCTATTTTGTTTTCTATCTCAGCCTTGCTCATGAGATAGTGGTTGCCCTCTTCGACCTGCATGGTGTAGCCCAGCGCGCCGGAGGTGCGCGGAACGATCGTGATCTTCTGCACGGGCGCAGAATTAGTCTGCTTTGCGGCGACAAGAGCATGCCCTATCTCGTGATATGCAACTATGTGCTTTTCATGATCGGTCATGATGGCGTTTTTCTTCTGGTAGCCTGCTATGACGACCTCGATGCTCTCTTCAAGATCGGCTTGACTTGCAAAGCGCCGTCCGTCGCGCACGGCGCGCAGGGCCGCTTCATTAACGATGTTTGCAAGCTCTGCGCCGGAGGCGCCGGAGGCCATGCGCGCGATCTTATTAAAATCAACATCCTCGGCTATCTTTATCTTCTTGGCGTGGACCTTGAGGATCTCCTCCCTGCCCTTGAGGTCGGGAAGCTCAACGGGAACGCGGCGGTCAAAGCGGCCGGGGCGCGTGAGCGCCGGGTCGAGCGATTCGGGGCGGTTTGTTGCGGCAAGGATTATTACGCCGTTATTGCCCTCAAAGCCATCCATCTCGGTGAGAAGCTGATTAAGCGTCTGCTCGCGCTCATCGTTTCCGCCAAGCTGACCGTCACGCTTCTTGCCGATAGCGTCGATCTCGTCGATGAAAACTATACAGGGTGCTTTTTCCTTTGCCTGCTTGAACAGATCGCGCACCTTGCTCGCACCCATGCCGACAAACATCTCGACAAACTCGGAGCCGGACATCGAGAAAAACGGAACATCCGCTTCGCCGGCTACGGCCTTAGCGAGCATGGTCTTGCCGGTTCCCGGAGGGCCGACAAGCAGTATGCCCTTGGGCATTGACGCGCCGATCTCGCGATATTTGCCGGGATCGTGCAGATAATCGACTATCTCGGAGAGGTTTTCCTTTGCCTCATCCTCGCCTGCCACGTCTGCAAATTTAATGCCCTCGGCGGATTTAACGTATACTCTTGCATTGGACTTGCCCATGTTGAACATCATGGAGTTTCCGCCGCCCATCTTCTCCATCATCTTGCGCGACATGAACTGGCCGATCGCAATAAACAGGATTATAGGCAGAACCCACGCAAGGATGCTCACCAATGCCGAGGTCTGCTCGATCTCCTCGCCGGTGGTGGAAACATTGGCCTCAAGCAGATGCGAAACAAGATCGTTATCCGGCAGCATGGCGGTTTTATAAATCTTGCTGTTGTCATTTCCCTGGAAAAGAATGCGGTTGTTCTGCTCTTGGATCTCAACTGCGCTGACCTCGCCGTTATCTACCATATTGATAAAAGTGTTGTAGTCAACTTCCTTGATCTGATGCTCACTTATCCACGGCATTGCGACAAAATTGAAGACAAGCAAAAGAATGAGCGCTATCGTATAGTAATACATCATCGGCTTTTTTGGGGATTTAACTTCGTTCATACGCCTTACTCCCATCAAAATATATATTGTGTATAGTTTAGCACCACAAAGAGCAATATTTCACGAAAATTCTGTTAATAGTTGTGCTCAATGGCATACACTTTCAAGTTATTTGTTCGTTATTCTGAGCATTCTGTATCCGATGCCGACATGCGTCTGGATATACTGAACGCCGTTTGAGTTTTTTTCAAGCTTTCGGCGCAGTGTTGCCATATAAACACGAAGCGAGGATACGTCCGACGCAGTGGGGCTTCCCCATACCTCTTTTAAAATGTAATTGTGCGTGAGCACCTTGCCGGTGTTTTTCGCGAGAAGGCACAGGAGCTTGTACTCTATCGGAGTGAGGTGTATTTCGACGTCGGATATATACACGCAGCCGGCCGAATAGTCGATACGCATATCGCCGTTTTCGTATGTGCTGGATTCCTCGCCGATCCTGTCACCGTCGTATCTGACACGTCTGAGTGCAACGCGCAGGCGCGCAAGCAGCTCATCGACGGAAAACGGCTTTGTCAGATAATCGTCCGCTCCGGCATCGAGCGCCGAGACCTTGTCAAAATCCTCGCTGCGCGCCGAGACCACAATGATCGGCATATTGCTCCACGAACGGATCTTTTTTATTATCTCAACTCCGTCCATATCCGGCAGACCGAGGTCAAGCAGAACAACATCCGGCTTGCACGATAATGCCTCCATAACGGCACCCGCTCCGGTAGCTGCGCGCTTATAGGCGTAGTCCTGCGTTTCAAGCGTTGCCGAGATAAGATTAGCAACGGCATTATCATCCTCAACTATAAGTATCTGCGGTTTATTCATCAGGCTGCACCTCCGCCCTTTTCAAATCGAATGTAAACACCGCGCCGTGCGGCGTGTTATCTGAAACCTCTATGCTGCCGCCGTGCGCTTCAACAATGCTTTTGCACAGCGCAAGCCCGAGGCCGAGGCCGCGTCTTGCGTCGCTGCTTGCTTTGTTTCCGGTGTAAAACATATCAAATATCTTTTCTTTTGCCTCGTCGCTTATGCCGTTTCCGTCATCGGTAACGCTTATAAGCACTCTGTCATCCCGTGCCGACGCTTCAAGGCAGATATGCGAGCCTCGAGGCGTGTATTTCACGGCGTTGTTAATAAGGTTAATTACAACCTGCACTATGAGCCTTGCGTCCATATATGCCATGAGCAGCTCATCATCAAGCTTAACTTCCAGCTCATGCTCCGACAGCAGCCTGTCCGAATGCGAAACGGCCTCGCGGAAGATATCGTCCAGAAGCTCCGGCTGCAGGTTTTCAATTCTGCTGCCGCCCTCCATGCGCGTTATAGAAAGAAGGTTTTCAACAAGGTCTATGAGCCAGTGCGCATCGTCGTACACCGAAACATACATCTGTCTGCGCTTTTCCTCGGGAAGCTCGTTTTCCATTAGCAGCGCCGCGGTGCCGGATATATTCGTCAGCGGCGTACGCAGATCGTGAGATATGGCACGCAGAAGGTTTGACCGTAGCTCCTCGGCTCTTGCCTTTTCTTCGATCCTGCGCTTTTCGATGCGGTTATACTCATTTTCAAGCACAAGGCCGCACTCGTCAAGTATCGCAACTGTCAGGGTCTTTTCAAAGCTTTCAAGCATCGGGGTGGCTTTCATGGCTACGCCTGCAACGGCAAACACTCTGCCGTTTGCGTGGATGGCCATGTAAATTCCGTTTGATTTCTGCCGCGTATCCGTTCCGTTTCCGGCGCGGCGGTCGTTCTCTAACACCCACCGTGCGCTGTCGCGATCATACTGCGTAAGATAATCGTCAAAGCCGGCGTTTTCGTTCACGGGAAACAGCATCGGCTCGCTCAAATCGCCGTTTTCAACGGGGTATATCAGAACGCTGCACTCAAGCAGCTTGACAAGCTGCCCGGCAGTCACGGTAAGTATTTGCTCTGTACCTATCGCCTGCTGAAGCTTCTGGCTTGTTTCGAGAAGTATTTCGGTTCTGTACACTCTCAGCGCCGTCTGATGCGTTTGGCGCTTTATTCTCGCCGTTATCGACGATATGAAAAACGCCGCTGCAAACATGACGATGAACGTCATAATGTGGCTCGGGTCGGAAAACAGCGAAAAATAAGGCTCCGTGAAAAAGAAGTTGAATATCAGAACCGAGAGTATGGACGCTGCAAGACTGTAGCTGCGCCCGGCGGTGAGCATGGCAATGCCGAGAACGCCGATTATATAAATTACTATAACATTTGCCGTAGAAAAGCCGAGGTCGTAGAAAAGGTAGCCTATGCCGGTGCAGAAAGCGAACAGAACGGCGGTTATAAGCGCATCGCGAAGACTGAGCCGCTCCTGACTGCGTGCCGAGCCGCGCGGCGTATCCGAGGTCTCGCTTTTGTCTGGGATTATATATATGTCTATATCGGACGCAAGCTCACCCAAGCGATCGACTATGCTCTTTTTTGAAAAAATGCCGCGCTTGCCGGGGCTTCGTCCTATCACTATCTTTGTCGAACCGGAAACGCGCGCATACTCGGCTATGACTGCCGCGGCATCATCTCCGTAAAGCGTTCTGATCTGTGCTCCGAGCTGCTTTGCAAGCCGGATATTCTCCGCAAGGCGGCTGTCAGGTTCGGCAGCATAATTTGCAGGCTCAACAAAAAGCGCCGTGAGCGTTCCGTGGAATGCCTCGGCTATTTTGGCTGCCGCTCTGACGACACGCGCATTTGTCGGCGAGCCGGACAGGCACACAAGTATTTTTTCCTCGCGCTGCATTCTTCCACCTCATTTCTGCCGCAATTATAGCATATAAAACGGCGCCAGAAAACCGTTTCCCCATTTTTAGTCTGTGTTTTAATGAAACTTTAATGTTTTGGGCGATCCTCTAATCCCATTATAATGCCGCCGGTGCTATAGTTTAATCACAATGCTATAGTCTAATCACAAAAAGATCAAACGAGGCGCGATTTATGAAAATCATTATAGTCGGCTGCGGTAAAATTGGCCAAAGCATTCTGCAAAGCCTTATAAGCGAGGGACATGAGATCGTTGTTGTTGACTCCAACCGTGAGGTCATAGACAGCGTCAGCACAAACTACGATGTCATGGGCATATGCGCTGCCGGCACGCATTTCAAAACTCTGTCGGACGCAGGAGCCGACAGCGCCGAGCTTTTCATCGCGGCAACAGGCTCGGATGAAATAAACATGCTAAGCTGCTTTCTTGCAAAGCGAATGGGTGCAAAGCACACCGTTGCGCGCATACGCGGCAGCGAATACACCAGTGAAAATCTTAACTTTATCAAAAATCAGCTTGAGCTTTCGATGGTCATCAACCCCGAAAGGCTCACGGCAAAGGCCATATACAATATTCTGAAGTTTCCCTCGGCCGTAAAATCAGAGAGCTTTACAAGAAGCCGCTTTGAGATGGCCGAAATGAGCGTAAAGCCCGGCTCTGCGCTCGATGGAGTTGAGCTTTCGGCGCTGAGAGCAAAAAGCGGCGCATCGTTTCTCGTGTGCGCCGTGCTGCGCGACAAAACCGCATACATCCCACGCGGAAGCTTTGTGCTGCGTGCAGGAGATAAGCTCGGCCTTATAGCCGCGCCCGAGGATATGCAGAAGCTGCTCGGCAACATGGGCATACTGCAAAAGCGCACAAAGCACGTGATGCTGCTCGGTGCAAGCCGCATAGCGGAATACTTGAGCGATGAGCTTATCCGCAGCGGAAACGGCGTAAAAATAATTGAAAAGGACGCAAAGCGCTGCGACGATATATCCGCCGCGCTCGGCGGCAGCGCCGTGGTCATTCACGGCGACGGTTCGCAGCACGATCTTCTCGACGAGGAGGGGCTGGACGGCGCCGATGCGTTCGTTGCGCTCACGGGAATGGACGAGGAAAACCTGCTGCTTTCGTACTACGCGCTCGACCGCGGCGTGCCGAAGGTTATCGCCAAGCTCAACCAGGACGCATACCACGAGCTTTCGGAGCATCTGGGCGTTGAGTGCACCGTATCGCCAAAGCACATAACTGCCGACGTTCTGCTTAGATACGCCCGTGCGCTGCAAAACTCCATGGGCAGCAGAGTAGAAACGCTTTATAGCCTCATGAACGGCAAGGTCGAGGCGCTTGAATTTATCGTTTCTCCCGATTTCGGCTACACGGGCATTCCCGTAAAGCAGCTTGACCTCAAGCCCGACATTCTGTTGGCCGGAATAATCCGCGGCGGCAAGAACATCATCCCCTGCGGCGACGACGTTATATTGCCCGACGACCGCGTGATAATAATTGCTGCCGGCAGAAAGCTGTACGATCTTTCGGATGTGATAGCAAAATGAAGATAAAGCTTGTTTTTCACACAGTCGGCAGAGTGCTTCTTCTCGAGGCCGCGCTTATGCTGCTTCCGCTTGCCGTTTCGCTTATCTACGGCGAAAGCTGCTCTCTTTCTTTTGTGATATCGGCTGCTGCGGCTGCCGCTGTGGGGGCCGCCCTCAAGTTTTTCTGCCGCAGTGACAGCAAAAATCTGTACACTCGCGACGGGCTTGCGATAGTGGCTCTGTCGTGGATCGGAATATCGCTGTTCGGCGCTCTGCCGTTTGTCATAAGCGGCAGTATACCGTCGTTTATAGATGCGTTTTTTGAAACCGTTTCCGGCTTTACGACAACGGGCGCATCGATCCTCACGGATGTTGAAGCGCTCGGCCACGGTCTGTTATTCTGGCGCAGCTTCACGCACTGGGTCGGCGGCATGGGCGTGCTTGTGTTCATAATGGCCGTAATGGAAAAAACGCCTGAGCGCTCGGTGAACATTCTCCGCGCTGAGATGCCGGGGCACAACGTGGATAAGCTCACCCCCCGGGCAAGCGGAACGGCAAAGATCCTGTATTACATATATCTTGCCCTCACCGTGCTCGAAGCGTTGCTCCTTTTATGCGGCGGCATGCCGCTGTTTGACAGCATCGTTCACGCGCTCGGCACGGCCGGCACCGGCGGATTTGGGATCAAGGCCGACAGTATCGCGTCATACTCGCACTTCTGCCAATGGGTGATAACCGTGTTTATGCTGCTGTTCGGCGTGAGCTTTAACATGTACTATCTGCTGCTTATCAAAAGATGGCGCGAGGTGCTCAAGTCAAACGAGCTTAAATGCTATCTGGGCATAAGCCTTGCGGCAATGATAATCATCGCGCTGAGCATCATGCCGCTGTACGGCAGCATTGCCGACGCGGTGAGGCTTTCCGCATTTCAGGTATCCTCCATCGTCACGACGACAGGCTACGCCACCGCGGATTTTGATGCCTGGCCGAGTCTTGCAAAGGCCGTTTTGCTCATCCTTATGTTCTTTGGCGGCTGCATGGGTTCAACGGCAGGCGGTCTTAAAATGAGCCGCGTTACAGTGCTTGCGCAGATAGCACGCAACGACCTGCGCCGTGCTCTGCGTCCGCGCGAGGTAAGCTCTGTTATTTTAAACGGCCGGCGCGTTGACGCGCAGGGCGAAAGGCAGATACTTTCTTACTTTGCGCTGTATATTGCGGTCATAGGAGCCGTATTTTTGCTCATAAGCTTTGAGCCGTTCGGGATAGAGACCAATTTCTCGGCTACCGTGAGCTGCGTGAACAACATCGGCCCCGGCTTCGGGCAAGTCGGCCCGAGCTTGAGCTTTGCCGGTTATTCGGCGTTTTCAAAGCTTGTTTTGTCATTTGCCATGCTGCTCGGCAGGCTTGAGATATACCCCCTGCTTCTGCTGCTGTCTCCGCAGCTTTGGACCAAGAGATGAGGTGCCGTTATGGACATTGAAAGTGTTGTTCTTGTTATATCAGTCATACTGCTGTTTGTTATAGGCTATGTTGCCGTGGGCGTGCTCATCCCCGACCCGAGGAAGCTCAAAAAGCGCAGAAACAGACGCAGAAAGTAAAAAAACACCGCACGGTTTTCCGTGCGGTGTCTGAATATTTAAGATCAGATCCTGCTGTTTATCCAAGCGAGGATATCGGCATAGACCTCAGCCTTGTTTATCTCGTTGAGCATTTCGTGGCGGCCGTCCTTATATAGTTTTATGGAGACATCCTTCATGCCGGCCTTTTTGAAGTTTTCGTACGCAAGCTTAACGCCCTTGCCGCATTCGCCGACGGGGTCCTTATCGCCGGACATAAAGTAAACGGGCATATCCTTCTTCATTGACTTGAGATTATTGACGTTTGTAATGAACTTAACGCCCGTCATCATATCCCTGAACAGGCTGCACGAGGGGATAAATCCGCAGAGAGGATCGGCAATATATTTATCCACAACCTCCGTATCACGCGTGAGCCAATCATACTCGGTGCGCGGATTTTCATATATCTTATTATAGCTTCCGAAGGCGAGGTTATTGAGGAACTTGCTGTAATGATGCGCACCCTTGAGAGCCGTGACGAGATTTCCCATAAAAAGGCCGCTGTTTACGAGTGCTGCGCCCTGATTGCCCGTGCCGCTTATTATTGCCGCATCAAAACCGCCGGGATAACGGATAATGTGCGTGCGCGCCATGAAGCTGCCCATACTGTGTCCGAACAGGACAAACGGAACGTTCTGATAGGTCTGCTTCATTGCAAGGCGGAGTATCTCCTCATCCTTTATGATATAATCCCAACCGTTTTTCTCGGCGAAAAAGCCCATCTGCTCGGGCTTTTCAATGCTCTGACCGTGGCCGAGATGGTCTGTGCCGACGGCAACGAAACCGTTAGACGCAAGAAACGCCATAAAATCATCATAGCGGCTTATGTGCTCGGCAATACCGTGCATTATCTGCACGACCGCGCGCACCTGCCCGTCGGGAACACATCTGCGAACATGGATGCGGTTTTTGCCCGTGCTTGAATTAAAATAAAAATCATTGAAACTAGGCATGGAAAACGACCTCCGTATATGTTATTATATGAATTATAGCATACTTGCAGCAAAATGCAACGGAATTAGCAAAATCAGTATGGAGGTAATCATATGAACGGTTATGTTGTCGCGCTCGATCAGGGAACGACCAGCTCAAGAGCGATAATTTTTGATGCAAAGGGTAAGCCTGTAACTATAGCGCAGTATCCTTTTCCACAGATATATCCCAAGCCCGGCTGGGTCGAACACGACCCGATGGTCATATTGGAAACGCAGTTTCGCGCCCTTGCCGAGGCATTTGAAAAAAGCGAGCTTTCCCCTACCGACATAGCCGGCATAGGCATAACAAACCAGCGCGAGACAACGATAGTCTGGGATAAAAACACCGGCAAACCCGTGTATAACGCCATCGTCTGGCAGTGCAGACGCACAGCGCCCATCTGCGATAAGCTTGCCGCCGACGGCATCGGCGACTATGTTCGCGACAAGACCGGGCTTCTTATAGACGCATATTTTTCCGGCACCAAGATCAAGTGGATACTCGACAACGTCGAGGGTGCGCGCGAGCGCGCCGAGCGCGGCGAGCTGCTTTTCGGCAACGTCGATTCGTGGCTTATCTGGAACCTCACAGGCGGCAAGGCGCATGTTTCCGACTACTCCAACTGCTCGCGCACGATGCTGTTTGACATAAACGAGCTCAAGTGGGACAAGATACTTTGCGAAAAGCTCGGCATCCCCATGTCGATGCTCCCGACGCCCGTGCCGTCCTCGATGATCTACGGCAAGGTCGCGCCCGGAATAACCGGGCTTGAGATGCTCGCAGGCGTTCCCGTTTGCGGCAGCGCAGGCGACCAGGCAGCAGCGCTCATCGGCCAGGGCTGCATAGAAAAGGGGCAGGCAAAGAACACCTACGGAACAGGCTGCTTTACTCTCCTCAACACCGGCGATCAGTCCGTTCGCAGCGCAAGCGGCCTTGTTACGAGCGTTGCGTGGTCGATCGGCGGCAAAACCACCTACGCGCTTGAGGGCAGCGTATTCAATGCCGGCAGCTCCATTCAGTGGCTGCGCGATGAGGTCGGACTTCTGAGCACAAGCTCCGAGTGCGAAACGCTTGCTACCTCCGTTCCCGATAACGGCGGAGTGTATCTCGTTTCGGCGTTCACTGGTCTCGGCGCACCGCGCTGGGATATGTACGCGCGCGGCGCGATAGTCGGTCTGACTCGCGGCTCAACAAGAGCGCACATCGCACGCGCGGCGCTCGAGGGCATCGCCTATCAGGTCAAGGATCTGCTCGACGCAATGGAGAAGGACGCCGGCGAGCCGCTGAGCGTTCTGCGCGTTGACGGCGGCGCATCGGTAAACAATTTTATGATGCAGTTCCAGTCGGATATTCTCCGCAAGCCCATTGACCGTCCCAAGATGGTCGAGACCACGGCATTCGGCGCGGCGTTCCTCGCCGGTCTTGCAGTGGGCGTGTGGAAGGACATCGGCGACATTGCCAGCATTCGCGAATCCGACCGCGTGTTTACGCCCGAGATGGATGTCACCGAAGCTGCCGCGCTGCACAAAAAGTGGCTGCGCGCAGTTGAAAGAGCTGCAAAGTGGGAAGAATAATGGAACAGGTATTGGTTGTAGAACGCAAAAAAATTGAGCGTTACATATCCGGCCGCAACGGCCTTATAACAGAGTGCGCGCAGGAGCTTTTCGAGATCATAAAAGCCGAGCACGAGTTCATGCCGCGCGACGAGGCCGAGCAGCGCCCGGACTATAAGCAGATAATCCCCTATGTTATCCTGCGCCGCGGCGATGAGGTTTTCGTCACACGCAGGCTCAGCAAAGGTGGCGAGGCGCGCCTGCACGGGAAAATTTCCATCGGCATCGGCGGACATATAAACCCCGTTGACGAGCAGGGTGATCTTCTCATGCGCGGCCTTTGGCGTGAGATCCATGAGGAGGTCGCACTTGACAAGCACGGCGAGCTTAGCCCCTGCGGATTTATAAACGACGACTCGAACGCCGTCGGCAGCGTCCACCTCGGCGCATGCTTTACCCTCCCCGTCGATGGCGAGGTATCCGTCAAGGAGACCGAAAAGCTTGAGGGACTGTGGATGACCAAGGCCGAGCTGCAAGAAAATTACGGCAGCATGGAAACCTGGACGCAGATAGCACTGGAGGTGCTGTGATATGAAGATATTCAAACCGGCGGATATAATGTTGCCGAACTGCGACATGCATCGCTGGAGCGTCGTTGCCTGCGATCAGTTCACCTCCGAGCCGGAATACTGGCAGCAGGTGCGCAGCATAGTCGGCGACGCACCGTCAACGCTTCATATGATGCTGCCCGAGGCCGAGCTTGGCACAAAGGATCCGGAAACTGAAAGCATTAAGATAAACGCAGCGATGCAGCACTATGTCGACAATGGCGTTTTCAAAACATGCCGCAACAGCTATATTTACCTTGAGCGTACACTCAAAAACGGCGCAGTGCGACGTGGCATAATGGGCATGTTCGACCTTGAAGCCTATGACTGGGCCGAGGGCACGTACAGCCCTATCCGTGCGACCGAGCACACCGTTGAGGATAGACTGCCGCCGCGCATCCGCATCCGCCGGAACGCTCCGCTTGAGATGCCGCACATCATGATATTCATGGATGATGCGGATAACATCGTTTTTTCCTCCGTCACGAAAGGCGAAAAGGTCTATGACTTTGAGCTGATGCAGGACGGCGGCAGCATCACCGGCTGGCTTGTGGCGGACACCGAAAAGCTTGCAAAGGCTGCCGAAAAGCTTGGCGACGAGGCCGTTTTGCAGCGCAAATACGGCTCGGCGGATAACGCGATAGTCTTTGCAATGGGCGACGGAAATCACAGCCTTGCCGCCGCAAAGCGGCACTGGGAAGAGGTGAAAAAGACGCTGCCGGAGTCTGAATATGAAACTGCACCTGCGCGCTATGCACTTGCCGAGCTTGTTAACATCCACGATGACGCCATAACCTTCGAACCGATACACAAGGTTATATTCGATACGGAAGCCGAAATGTTTTTTGCCGAGGCAAAGGCCTTTTTTGCCGACAACATCGGCGAAGGCCGGAGCATTGATCTTGTCACCGGCGAGGGCATCGAGCGGCTTAATATATCCGGCCTTACGATCGGCGAGCTTATCGGAAAATGCGAGGACTTCTGCAAGGCATACACAGAGCGTCACGGCGGATATATCGACTATATCCACGGCGACTGCGAGTGCGTTGAAATGTCGCAGCGCTTCGGCTGTGCAGGCATTCTCCTGCCGCGCATGGAAAAATCGGAGCTGTTTTCCTCGGTCATGAAAAGCGGTCCGTTCCCAAAGAAAAGCTTTTCCATCGGCCACGGCAACGATAAGCGCTATTATCTCGAGTGCCGCGAAATCAGGTAATTTACCCTTGTAATGGGCAAGGAATTGTGGTAAAATAATTGCCGTTAATTCGCAATAATACTATTAGAGGAGCTGTTTTATATGTCCGGACATTCCAAATGGCATAATATACAGAAAACTAAGGGCGCAGCCGACGCAAAGCGTGCGCAGGCTTTCACAAAGATCGCCCGTGAAATGATCGTTGCCGTTAAAGAGGGCGGCAGCGGCGATCCCAACAACAACTCGCGTCTGGCTGCGGTCATCACCAAGGCAAAGGCCGCAAACATGCCCAACGATAACATTAAGCGCACTATCGACAAGGCGCTGGGCGCAGGCAACACCGATAACTACGAGAAGATCGTCTATGAAGGCTACGGCCCCTCCGGCGTTGCAGTCATTGTCGAAACCATGACCGATAACCGCAACCGCACAGCCGGCGAGATCCGCCACTACTTCGACAAGTACGGCGGAAACATGGGCGCTGCAAACTGCGTTTCCTGGTCGTTCGATAAGAAGGGCGTCATCGTCATCGACAACGAGGACGAAGAGCTTGACGAGGACGAAGTGATGATGGAAGTTCTCGATGCCGGCGCTGACGATTTCGAGCCCGACGGCGAGACCTTCGTTGTCTACACCGCTCCCGACGATGTTTCCCCCGTTGCCGAGAAGATCAGTGCAGCAGGCTACAAGCTTCTCTCGGCTCAGGTCGAAATGCTGCCCCAGAACGGCTACATAAAGCTCACCAATGAGGACGATATCAAGAACATGCAGAAAATGCTCGACATGTTCGAGGATAATGAAGACGTCCAGAACGTGTGGCACAACTGGGAAGAGTAATAAAGTCAAAAAAATAGCACCCCGATGGGGTGCTATTTTTTCAGCGTGTTAAAAAAGTCTGTGACTTTTTTGCACGCTTCAAAAACGCCACATTTTTTGTGAAAACAAGTTTTCACGAAAAATCTCGCTACGCTCGTCAAAAAGTCCGTACCGGACATTTTTGATGGCTATTAATCCAATCACGAGTGGGGCCTTTGCCCCCTCGAGCTCCCCTGCTACTCTATTACTTTTCATTTGCCGCATAGTTTTTCGACAGTCTGGAAAAATAGCACCCCGATGGGGTGCTATTTTTTGTTTACTGCGCTTACTGTGCTCTGTACAGGAACGTTACGACCTGGCCGCGAGTACATGTTGCGCTCGGCGAGAAGTGCGTCGTATCCGTGCCATTGGTGATGCCGTTTGCCACCGCCCACTGCACCGCGTCATAGCAATACGAGCCTTTCTTCACATCCGTAAACGCGTCGAGCACACTAATGCCGCAGCGTGTGCATTTGCCGTCGGCGAACTCGTGGCCGAGAGCAGAAGTGTAGGTATCTTTATAGGCGTTTGGTTCACATGTGCAGCCGTGCAGCGTATAGCCTCCTTCGGTGCATGTTGGGTCTATGATCTTATCGCCCGTATCATGGAGGTGAATCATATTAAACTCCACGCTGTATCCATATTTTTTACCATCAGCAACAACATAAAGCTCGGCAGTCATCAAGGTTTTTCCTTTATACGGCACCGTGTAATCAAGCTTTATCCGAGACGAGGATATACTAATCGTTTTCTCGGCTGAGTAAGTGAGCTTTCCATCCTTATTATAAAGATCAATACCGGTTTTGGAAATATTCGCCGTTTTCCCGAACACAGCCACAAAAGAAAAACAGGCATGCTCATAGTCAACAGCACTGACTGTGTACTGCTCCCATGCAGGCTCTTCATTTGCTTGGTAATTCTGTACCGCCAGTGCGCTCATGGGTACTAAGCTCATGACCATTAGCAACACGAGCAGCAGACTTAATGCTCGTTTTTTCATCTTTTCCTCCCAAAAATTTATTTTTTATAAGATCAGGTATCAAATGGTGTACTTTTTGGTATCAGCTGTGATTACATAATATGGTAACAGAATATTCACAAAAAAGCAATACTTTACCGCCTGTTTTGTCTAAAAATACTTGCATTTTTGCCAGTCGTTAGCACTTCCAAACTCGTTTTTCGTGCAAGAGATTTACTATCAAAAAGTACACCTTTTGATAGTTTTGAGAGTTAAAAAGAGCAAAAAAGTTGCACCGCACGGGGGATAACCGTGCGGTGCATTTGTATTTTGTGGGCATATCGTTTCCGATCGAGGAATCACGATAAAGCCGAGCATACAGGTTGTATTTTGGTCGAAACGCTCGTTTCGGCCTCTTTTTATGTTATTATACCACATTTTGCCCACTTGTTAAATTGTGATACTAAACAAATTTTAGCTGCATTTATTAGTGCACATTGACTTAAGTTGACAAGTGGGCGCTAAATTCATCCGAACAGGCTGACTCTTACAGTATATGTGACGGTCTTGCCGTCGTAAGTGACGGTTGCCTCTCGGTTTCCGAGGCCGGTCATGTCGCACTCGACCGTGTATTCGCTCGGGTCGGTCACGCGCTTGGCCGAGCCGTTATTGTAATACGCTCTGAGCACAAGGCCGGTCGTGTCAAGCTCTTCGCCGACGGTGTACACCGTTTTTGTGGGCATCTCCTCGATGCTCAGTTCCGTTACCTTGGGGCGCTCGACAATTACGGTGCACTGATCGTAGACCTCCATCTTGTCGCTGACATAGACCATGATCGTGGCCGAGCCTTCGCTCACGGCCTTGAGCGCGCCATCCTGCGAAACGGTGACTATGCTCGTATCGCTGCTTTTCCAGATATACTCCGGTTCTTTCTGCCCGGCCGACGGCTCGGGCATGCAGCTTACCTTGAGCTGAGCCTCGTCATCGACCGTCATAGTGAGGCTCGGCGAGCTGAGAACGACGGATTTTACGTCGAGCTTCTCCGGCTCCGGAGTTGCCGTCGGCGTGGGGGCGGCGCTTGCCGTCGGCGTATCGTCCTTGCCTCCGTCATTGCTGCCGGACAGGGCGAAAACGATCACCGCCGTCGCCATGGCCGCAAGGATGAGCACGAGCGCAAGTATATATCCAAACATGGACTTTTTCGGCTTTTTCTCAGGCTCCGGCTGCTTGGGCGGAGCTTTTTTCGGCTGGGCAGGCTCGGGGCGCGGCTTCTGCTTCGGCTTGGGCTGCAGTCGCGGTTCGGCCGGCGCTTCGGGTATGTATTCAGGGCGCGGATCGGCCTTGAAATCCTCGCGCACGGTCATATCGTCGCTGCCGAACGAGGCCGGAGCAGGCTCCGGCTCTGCCCTGCCCGACGCTGCGAGCGAAAGAGCTTTTTTAAGCTCCGTCGGCCCTGCATAGCGGTCGGCTATTTTATAGCTGCACGCCGTCATGACCACCTTTTTCAGCGCCGCGCTGCCGTTTTTCGGCTGCGGCAGGATCTCGCCGCGGAAGCGGCGTATCTGCGCATCGGTGATCTGCTCGGGCGTCGGCACCTGGGGCGGCATCGGCAGGAACGGGCCGCGCCGATCGTTCAGCAGCCAATAGAGCACCATGCCAAGCGAGTATACATCCACGCGGTCGTCATAGCCCTTGCCCTTGTAGACCTCGGGCGCCATGTACGAATAAGTTCCGACCTTATCGGCCGAGGTGCGTATTGTGGAGGCTTTAGCCACGCCGAAGTCGCCGAGCTTAAACACACCATAGCGGCTGACGAAGATATTCTGCGGCTTAATGTCGCGATGGATTATATTATTCTCGCGGCAAAGCTCAAGCGCCGAGCACATGTCGCTGCCGAGCTTAATAACGCTGTCGACCGTCATGCCGTTTTCGCGGACGTAATCCGGCAGAGACTGCAAAAGCTCCATGCGGATATAAATATCCCAGCCCATGTCGTTTTCGTGCGGAATGATCATCTGATCCTCGCAGTTGACGACGTTCGGGTGGCCGCGCAGAGCGCCGAGCAGACGATACTCGTTGCTGATCTCCTCGACCTTTTCGCGGAGCTTTGCGCGCATGGCAAACTCGCTCATGCTCTCGAGCATTTCGTCATACTCTTTCTGCGAGCCCGGAACGCTTATGACCTTGAGCGCGCAGTGGAAGTCGCCGCCGTATTCATCTTTTTTCTTCAGCTCGTATACCTTGCCGGAGCTGCCGCTGCCGATGCAGCGCACTATCTCCCAGCCGGGCAGCGAAGTTTGCAAATTTTCCATATCATGCATCCCTGATATTATAAATTAATCACATTTAAATATAATATATTCTCCGCACGTTGTCAAATTACTCTATTGATTTGAGCGCGCCGGCCATATCGATATTGTCTATCCTTCGGCGCATGATGGCGTTTACTATCACGGCGAACACAAAGGTTATGACGATAGAAACGGCAAAGCTCAAAAAGCTTATGTGCGGCTTGAAATACATCATATCGACCTTTATCGCATTCATGACAAATGCGTGCAGCGCAACGCCGAGGCCAAGGCCGAACACCGCTCCGGCGCCGGTGAGGATAAGGTTTTCGCGGAAAACATAGTGCGCCGCCTCGTTGGGGTAAAAACCCAGCACCTTGAGCGTCGCTATCTCGCGTATGCGCTCGGATATGTTGATATTCGTCAGGTTATAAAGCACTATAAACGCCAGAAGTCCGGCGCAGAGGATGATCGCCGCAACGACAACGAGCAGGCCGTCCATCATGCTGCTCATGCGCGCCTTGGTGTCAACGCTCAGCGTCACGCCGCGAACGCCGTCCACATCATGGGTAAGAGCCTCGGCGCAGCGGTTTATATCCGCTCCGTCCGGTGCGTTTGCAAGCGCGGACTTATACTCCGGCACTTCGCCGAGCTGCTCCTCACAGGTTTCAGGCGAGATGAAAACGAAGCTGTCAACATAGTTATCAAACAGGGCGCTGACCGTAACTTTAAGCTCCTTTTTTTCGGAGGTCGTCAGTTTTATCTCATCGCCGACTTCAATTCCGCCGAGTTGCCGGGCAAGGTTATAGTTAATTGCCGCTTCGCCCCTGCCGGGATAGTCGATGGGTTCTCCGTCATAGCTAAGGTCAATGTACTTGCAAAGCTTCTTGCCGTCGGTCACGGTGAGCGTTGCGCTTTTTATGGCATCGCTGCCGGACACCTCTGCAAGGCCGCGATAGAGGAACACCGCATCCTTAATGTCATCCCCTGCATCGCGGAAGAATATCTCCTGCTCTTCCTCATTCATGTCATACGCCATCGTGATCTCATAATCATAGAGGATTATATCATCATACTGCCGCGTCACGACATTCTGGATAGTATCGTTAAGTCCGAGCGCCGTAAGCACAAGCGCGGTGCAGCCGCCGATGCCCAGAAGCATCATGAATATGCGCTTTTTATAGCGCATGATGTTGCGCGCCGAGACTTTCTGCATGAAGCTCATATCGTTCCACACTACCGGGATACGCTCGAGCAGAATGCGCTTTCCGGCCTCGGGCGCTTTCGGGCGGATGAGATCCGCCGGAGCGCACTTAAGCTCCTTTGCGCAGCAGTACCATGTAACAAGCAGCGTTACCAAAAGGTTTGCGGCCGTTATTCCAAGCGCCAACGGCCAGTTCATTGTGAACGTAAGTCCGGAAAGATTGTATATCAGCCCGTATCCGAACCAGACTATCGCAGGGAACGCAAAGCTTCCTGCCGCAATGCCGAAAATACTGCCCAACACGGTTGCGCTGCCGGAGTAAAACATGTATTTTCCCATAATCGCGCCGGAGGAATAGCCCAGCGCTTTCATAATGCCTATCTGAGTACGCTGGTCGGCTATCATTCGCGTCATCGTCGTAAGGCACACGAGCGCCGCGACGAGGAAAAAGAACACCGGGAACACGGACGCCACGCTCTGGACAACGTTTGTGTCGCTTTCAAAGCAGACATATCCCGCGTTTGTATCGCGGTCGAGCACATACGTATCGGCGTGGTTGATATTTTTTATCTGCTTTTCGGCAGAATCAAGCTCTGCTGCGCCCTTATCAAGCTCTGCCTTTGCCGTATCCAGCTGAGCCTTGCCGGAGGCAAGCTCCTTTTCAGCCTCGGCAAAGCCTCGTTCGGCCTCTGCCTTGCCCTGCTCATACTGCTTTTTTGCCGTCTCAAGCTGAGCGCCGCCGCTGCTTATCATCTCGCGCGCAGCATCAAGCTCCGCCTGTCCGGACTCTATCTGGGCATAGCCTGCGTCAAGCTGAGCCTTTGCATCCTCAAGCTGCTTGCGATACGGCTCAAGCTCGGCATCGACCTCGGCGCGCTTTTGACGGTGGACCTCAAGGCGCTCGTTATAGCGCTCAATATCCGCATTATCACGGCTGATACGGTCGTTTGCAGTTTTGATCTTCCACTCTATGAGCCTTACCTTTAAGCTATCACCGTTTGCCTGAGCTTCGGCAAGCTGCGCATTGAGGCTTTCGATCTCGGCATTCTGCGCAGCAATATCGTTCTGTTTATCGCTTATGCGGTTTTCGTAATAAGCTATCTGCTCATCCACCGCGCCGTAGGCGAGCTTTGCCTTGGCATTGAACTGTTGCAGGCCTCTCTCGTATTCGGCCTGCCCCTTGTCAAGCTCCGCCTTTGCCGCGTCAAGCTCTGCCTGCTTTTGATCGATAACGGATGAGTTACCCATCATGCTTTCTGCGTTCTCGATCTCCTTGCGTGCCTGTTCAAGCTGAGCCTCGGTGTCGCTCTTTTTCTGCACATACTCTGCGTAGCCGGCATCATACTCAGCCTTGGCTGCATCGTACTGCGCCTTGCCGTCCTCATACTGCTTTTTTGCATCATCAAGCTGCGACATTGCGTCGTCAATAATAGCGTCACGCCGTATCACGGCGCGCTCGGACATGAATTTTTCAAGCCCGTCAACATATTTCTGCGTGCTCTGCTCGTACTCATCGGAGTAAACATAGCCCTCGGACTCGACGCAGACATAGATATCCGTGTAGTAATCCGTCGAAAAGCCGTCCGCCGGGATATAGATATAGCCCTTCACGCTTCCGTTTCCGAGCGTGCTGGAGCCGCGCTCCATATTTATATACAAAACGCTGTCGGCAAGCCCGACGATCGTATATTCGTCATACGCAAAGGTATCAAAAGTCTGCTCGCTGTTATCCTTCGAAAGCTTTATTGTACTTCCGATATCGTCTTTTGAATACATATCAGGGTCGGCGAGACACTCGTTTGCCTTTTCCGGCATGCGGCCTGCCTTCAGCTTAATTTGGTTCACATTTTCGGGTATGCTCTGCGCCATCATGATGAGGTTATCCTCATCGGCGGTGTTAAACAGAAAATCCGCCCCCACAGCTCCCTCGGCAAGCTTCACCCCGTCCATTTTTTTGACCTCGGCAATATCTTCGTCGGTAAGTCCGAGCGTTGAGACAAGTCGGAAATCATAAAAATTCGTCTTATTAGTGTAATTATTATACGTTTCGAGAAAATCCGGGCGCGACAGGCGCAGGCCGACAAACAAGCCGGCCCCCAACGCTATTATTGCAAATATCGCAAGATAGCGTCCGAGGCTGCTGCGGATCTCTCGTTTTGTGAGTTTGATTATGGATCTGTTCATTGCTTTACCACTCTATGTCTTCGATGGGGATCGGGTGCGCGTTCAGGCTTACGTCGGTGACTACGCCGCTTTTCACGGAAACCACCCTGTCCGCCATTGCGGTGAGCGCCTGGTTGTGGGTTATGATAACAACGGTCATGCCGTTTTTCCGGCTGCAATCCTGCAAAAGCTGGAGCACCGCCTTGCCCGTGTTATAGTCAAGCGCGCCGGTCGGCTCGTCGCAGAGCATTAGCTTCGGATTTTTCGCCAGAGCACGGGCTATCGCAACGCGCTGCTGCTCACCGCCGGAAAGCTGAGCCGGGAAATTCTGCGCCCTGTCGTGCAGGCCGACAAGGTCTATGACCTCCGCAGCGTCCATTGGGTTTTTGCATATCTGCGCGGCAAGCTCAACGTTTTCGATGGCCGTGAGGTTCTGAACAAGATTATAAAACTGGAACACAAAGCCCACGTCATAACGGCGATAGGTCGTAAGTTCGTTTGCGTTATACGAGGATATTTCTTTCCCATCGAGCACAACGCGGCCGGATGTAAGGCTGTCCATACCGCCGAGAATATTCAGAAGCGTGGTTTTTCCTGCACCGGATGCGCCGACAATAACGCATATTTCGCCCTTTTCGATCTCAAAAGTCGCATCCTTGAGTGCTTCGATGCTCACCTCGCCCATGTGATATGTCTTTTTAACTTTTTCAAATTCAACGTACGCCATAGCCTGCCTGCCTTAAATATATTTATTAGATATATTATACTAAACGTCTATACTCTTTGCAACAAAAAACCGTGGTCTCCCACGGTTTTTTAACATATTATTCAACGATTTTATATAAGACTGAGCACCTTGCATGCCTGCTCGCGCGTTGCAAACGATTTCGGATAATAGCTGAAGCTTCCGTCGGCGTTCTGCTTTCCGCATATTATGCCTGCGCGCTGGAGCGCCGTGACATAATCGACTGCGTACTTTGATATCTGCGCACTGTCGGCAAAGGCAGCGGCCGGTGCATCGTCGGACAGCTTTATGCCGGCATAGTCGGCATAGCGGCAGATTATGGCCGCCATCTGCTCGCGCGTTATGTTGTCATTCGGCTTGAAGGTTGCCGAATCAATGCCGAGTACGATGCCGTTATTTGCAGCCCACTCGACATACGGCGCAAAAACGCTCTTATCGCTGACATCTGTGAAGCGGCACTTTGCGTAAGCGCTCGTATCCACGCCGTCGAGGCAGGCGAGCATTTTCACGAACTCTGCGCGCGTTACGTTGCCGGTCGGATCAAATATGCTGTCCGAACGACCGTTTACGACACCAAGCTGATACATCTTGAGGATGTAATCATACGACCAGCGATCCTTCGCAACATCAGTGAATGACATCGTCTTGCCGATAGGTTCTTCGGCCGGAGTGCTGCTGCCATAGGTACTCGTAACCCTGCTTATAAGCTCCATGTACAGATGCCGGGTATTTGAAACGGTGTTTGAAAGAATGCCACCGATGATGCTCAGATGGTCATACGGCTGAGTCGGGAAGACATTCCATATACCCTTCGCATAGCTTTCCTTGTTGTATCCGTCGCAGACAACAAAGCCCCGGCTTCCGTCGGACTTTTCGCACTTGAGCTTGCTGTTTACAGGATACAGGCCGGACACGACGTTTACCATGCCGTCGTTAGGCAGCCACGTTCTGTCGATATAAACGCCGCCGGCAGTATATTTGTCATAATACTTACCAATCATCGCGGCAAAGGGCTTAAGCAGCGCAAACACGGATGAGTCGGGCACTTCGTTTCCGCTCACGCTGCTCGGGTGCGTTGCGTCGCCGCAGACGGAGAAGTAATAAACATTGTTCTGCATCTCTATCCCGTCGTTTATCTTCAGCGCATTGTCTATGGTGAGGTCGTATATTGCATTGTCATTATGACTCATGAAGTTGCTGCTGTTGAGGACTCGGATGAGATACTGCATATCAGTCTCGCTGTCCTTGCGGTAGATCCCGAAATGCTCAAGCTGGAGATCGTACACACCCTTAAGCTTGGTAAGGCCGAGAGCTGCGCCGAAATTATAGATTGCATCGGTTACCACCTTGGTCGAAACATCACAGGTTTCGATAAACGTGGTTCCGTTGTGCGGCGCAGCAACCGCCGTGAGCGAATACACCCAGTTGCCCTTGCCGCCCTCAAACAGCGGAGATACCTTTGTGCCTGCCGCCTTTGCGGCCGCGACCTCTTCCGCGCTGCCGTTTGCAAGCAGCTCGAGGAACAGTCGCGTTGTCGCGCCGCCGAAGCTGTGTCCGATAAGGTTAATCTTCTTCTGCGCGCTCCAGCCCTCAAAAAGCGGCTTTTCGTAGGTTATCCCGTAGCGATCGTGACCCTTGGCCGCCGAGTGCGCAGCGCCGTAGTCAACCGTTCCGCCGACAAGCTGCGCATAAAGCTCGCACGCTCTGTCCCAAGCGCCGGAGAGAGGTCCGACCTGAGCGGCATAGCTCTCGTAGCCCTTTGAGTTCAGGTACTTCATGAGATTGCCCGTTGTCATGCCCCAATACGGCATGATCGGATCGAGCATCGATCTTTCGCCCCAGCCCATAAGTCCGTGGACAAAAACGAACGGATAGTCATCCTCCGGGTTCCCCTCGGCCGATGCCGCTGCCGGCAACAGGCTGCAAAGCAGCAGCACCGCAAGCAGCAGACTCAGAAGCTTTTTTGACTTTTTCATTTTTCTCCCCCTTGCAAATTATTTTCCCGTTAAGTATACAAAAAGTCTATTCTTATATTACCATATTATGAGTTGCCGGTCAACTGTTTGCCTGCATTATTAGCGGCGCAGTATTTTTGCTTGCATATTTTCTCCCGTTGGTGTAAAATAATTTGCACATCAAAATAATTGCGGATGTCGTCTAATGGCAGGGCCCCAGCTTCCCAAGCTGGCGACGCGGGTTCGATTCCCGTCATCCGCTCCAAATACAGTAAAATCCCGAAGTCGTTGAAACTTCGGGATTTTCTTTGTTTATCAATGGTTTGCGGCGATCTATTCTTTTCCGGGGATGGTGAAAATGCCGGATTCGACAAGCTCCTTGAGGCCCTTATGTGACTCATACATGACGAGAAGCCGGCTCTCGATCACCGCCCACTTTTCCTCGATCTCGGCATCGGCAGCCGCCAAACGCTTGCTCGCAACATCCTCTGCCTCGGCTATTATCTGCTCTGCCTGCTTCTGAACATCGGAAAAAGCAGCCTCGGCCTGCTCATCGCGCTTTTTCATGTTCTCAAGATATGTATCGACCGTGAGCTGCGCCGCTTCAAACAAACCGCTGACCTTTGCGGCAGCCTCGGCAAGATTGCCGCTCTCGCTTACCTTGATCTCATATCCGTCGAGCTTCGCCTGAAGCTCCGCTACCTGAGATTTAAGCTTTTCTATCTCCTGCTCCTGATCGTGCATTACCATCATCATTTCGTTCTTTGAAAGATTCATCGATTCGTTTCTCATAGTTCCTCTCCTTAGCTATAAAATGTCATTACCATCGGTTAACATGATATCATCCAAAGCATCACATTTCAACACAAATGTATCAAAAAGGCGCGGCTAAAAGCCGCGCCTTAAACCATGCTTTATTTTGCCGTGATCCCTTTGCTGAACGCGCGGAACATGAATGCCGCGACTTCGCAGCGGGTGCAGGTCGTGCCGGGCGCAAACTGCGTTGCCGTTTTGCCGGTGGTAACGCCGTTTTCAACGGCCCAGAGAACCGCTTTGTAGTAAAATGCGTTTGCATTCACATCGTTGAAGCTGCAGCTCATATTCTTGGGTGCAGGCTCGCCGGCATAGCGCCAGAGGAAGGTGACAAACTGGGCGCGCGTAACGGTTGCGTTCGGCGAGAAGTGCGTAGCGTCCGTGCCCTTGGTTATGCCGTTTTCAACAGCCCAGAGGATCGCGTCATAGCAGTATGCATAGGAATTGTTCTTCGGAACATCCGAAAACTGCTGTACGCTGCCGCTCGGCTCGGGTCTGCCGGCTGCGCGCCAGAGGAAGGTCACGACCTGTGCACGTGTGCACGATGCTTTGGGTGCAAAGTGGCTTTCATCCTTACCGTTAGTTACCTGCGGCGTGTTGTAGTATGCCCACATAACGGCGCTGTAGAACCAGTCGGTGCCGTTTACATCATAAAACGGATTTGAAAAGCGCATATTGCACTTTTCGCACACGCCGTACTTGATAATGTGTCCGGTTTTTACGGTCTCGTTATCCGTATAGCTGTCCTTGCAGCCGGAGCAGGTGTGCTTGGTGTAGCCGTTCTGTGTGCAGGTCGGTGCGACCACAACGGCGTCGTATCTGTGAGCGCCCAGCTCACCGTAGGCATCGCCGCATTCGTCGCAGAAGGCCTTTCCGGTGCAGGTGGCAGTTCCGCCGGTGTGGGCGGTCTTGCGGCTGAGCTCGTACAGTTTTTCGTTAATGTTGAATCCTGCCGCGGTCAGCTCATCTCTGAGGTCCTCAAGGGTTTTTCCGCAGCGCTGGCAGCCGAGCCAATGATATGTATCGTCGCTGCAATGGTCAATGTCCTTGATCTTTATCATTCCGATGATATGATCGAGGTCAAACGTGCCGTCGCGGATCATCTGGACGATCTGCACAATGCTCAGACCGAGATTTTTGTTGGCAAACTGTTTCAGATTATCTTCGCTCAATTTCAGCGCGTCGGTGCCGGGGTGCAGATCGTGGCCGGTGCATTTATCGACGAGATCATCCTTTGTGATGAGTATGCTTGCGCGCTCATCCTTGTACATATTGCCGCACTTTTTGCAGCGATAGTAATCTATCGTGCCGTCCTCGGTGCAGGTCTTGGGCGTGCCCTTGACAAGCTCGATATCCTTGCAGCCGCCTGCACACTGGGCAGAGTAATAGCTACCTTTTTCAATAAACGCGCCGCAGTCCTTGCAGTATTTATCGCCGGTGTAGCCCTGAGTTGTTTCGGTTGCCTTTACTTCATTTCTGAGCTCGAAATTCACATGGGTGTTGGGGTCAAGCTCGCCGTAGCTTGCGCCGCACTTAGCGCACTTGGCCTGAGCCTTGCAGCTGGCCGTGCCGCCGCTGTGGGAGCTTGTGCCCGTGGTAGTGCCGCAAACTCTGCACTTCTGATAGTGAACGCCCGCGACCTCGTCGGCCACCCAGTAATAATCATGGTCATTTTTCGACGTGGAGACCTTGGCCGATGTCGTTTTGACCGTTCCGGCAGCGTCGGAATAGTAATTATCGCAGCCGGAGCAGTACCAATATTCTATGTTGCCTTTTTCGGTGCAGGTCGCCGCCTTTGAGGGGAAGTGCTTGAGGTCGGTGTGCTTGGTTTTGTCTTTTGTCAGGCCGTTATCGAGCTTTGCTTTAGTGGTCTGATTTGTGCAGGCCGCATCGGTGAAATACGAGCCGCAATCCTCGCAATACCAGTACTCAATATGCGGATCGCAGGTGCCGTCCGTATTGGGCTGGTGATCAAGGTTTTCGTGCTTGCAAGCGGTGGGATCGGTGCTCGGCGTGGGATCGGGGTCCGCCGTGCCGCCGGTGACTGTGAGGGTTGCAGCATCACTGACTTTCCAAGATGCAAACTTCAGTATATAAGCTATACACTTAAGCTGCATACCGTTATCCTCTGCCGTAACATTCTTAATTGTGCATGTCTCGGAAGTTGACTTTGCTTTTTTCAACAGAGATGTGATTTTTTCAATATTCAAATCCGAGTCGCTATCGAGCTCAGAAGTGTCGACCCAAAGGTAGCTAATAACTGTACCTGTTGGTATCTCTACGCCTATATTGAGGTCAAGGTCGATTTTTGCCTTTGCAGTAAACTCGGCATTTTCTCCTGCATTGACTGTTTTACTCTCAGGCTGTGTTTCAAATGTAATTGTAACTTGGTTTAGCTTGCCGCCGATATCAAGCCCCGGTATATCCAGCGCCAGTGCGCTCATAGGCACGAGCGAAACGAGCATCAGAGCTATCATCAGCAGGCTGATAATGCGTTTTTTCATTGTGTTCCTCCTAAGTTTTGATTTCTCCACCGTGCCGCTTTCGCGGCTGTATACACAGTAATTATACTATTTTGTCAGTTTAATGGCAAGTAATTCATTTCCGTTATTTTAAACAGTAATGTACGGCCGATTTGGTATAGTTTGACCTCTGCATAAGCTCCGCGTCCCCGTCATATATATTGACTATGTGAGTTTGGGGAGTGGTGCATGTGTACACTAATATTGAAGAGCGCGCCTGCGATCTTGCCGAGTACATAATCGAAAACAAGACAACGGTCAGAGCCGCCGCAAAGCAATTTAACATTTCAAAAAGCACCGTACACAAGGATCTCACCGAGAGGCTGAAAACGGTTAGCCCGGCACTGTATCATCAGGTGCGCGAGCTGCTTGATATCAATAAGGCCGAGCGGCATATCCGCGGCGGCATGGCTACACGCAGAAAATACAAGGGCGAGAATGCGTAGAAATTGCAGGCAGGCATAAAATGCAACTGACATTTTATTGTTAAGCTCGCCGCGCATTTATATCCAGTTTTAAACAATCCTCGAAGAGACTGCTGTCTCAATCGAGGGTTGTTCTTTTTTTCTCCTCCGATTGACTTATTTGCCGGCAGGAAATATAATGTTAATTAAACAACAAAAAGGAGAAGACACTATGAACATTCTATCGCTGCTCAACAGTGCACCGATGTACGCCATATGCGGCGGCATTATCGCATTCGTAGCCGTTGTGTGCGCCGTGTTTATGGTTCGCGCCTACCGCGCCGGACTTGCCATGGGCATCGACCGCGTTAAACTCAAGCGTGCGATCACCTCGAGCGCAACATTTTCGCTTCTGCCCAGCGTGGGCATTCTTCTGGGCGTTATCGCCCTGTCGGGCAGCCTCGGCACTCCGTGGCCGTGGCTGAGGCTTTCGGTCATCGGCGCGCTGCACTATGAAACGCAGGTGGCGCAGGCCGCGGCCGAGCAGGTCGGCATGTCCTCCCTCTCCGCTGCGGAAATGACTCCCTCGGGCTTTGCTACGATCGCGCTGCTGATGAGCGTGTGCATCATGTGGGGTATGGTGCTTTCGATTTTCTTCAACAAACGCTATCTCGGCAAGCTCGGCGGCGGCAGAAAAGGCTCGGGCGGCACAGGCTTTGGCGACACCGCAATGACCGCGATGTTTATCGGTCTTGTGTCGGCATACATCGGCAGCTACATAGGCGGCTTTGTCTCCGGCGGCGGTCTGTTTTCGTTCTCGGGCAGCTTTATGCCGCTGATAGTGGTGGTCGTATCCGGCCTTGTGATGGCAGGATTTATATACCTTGCCGAGAAAAAGAAGCTTGCCTGGGTCGAAAGCTTCTCGATCGCCGGAAGCATGCTTATCGGCATGGCCGCGGCGGTCGTGGTCAAGCTATTTATGTAAGGAGGCGCGCAATGAACAACAATTACTTTGAAAGCTATAATAAGCGCACGCACGTTATCGGCCGCATAAGCTCGGCAATAGTGCTCGTCATGCTTGTAGGTGCTCCGTTTCTCATCGGCAAGGTGCTCGGTGCGATGCCCGATATCGGCGCTGCCGGAAAGGCGTTTTTGTCCGTCGGCCTTGTGTGGACGGTCAGCAGCGTGGTCGAATTTCTTGTTTACACCCCGATGCTCGGCGCAGGCGGCGGCTATCTTGCATTCATAACGGGCAACCTCATCAACATGAAGATCCCCTGCGCGGTGAACGCGCGCGACATCGTCGGCGCAAAGACCGGCACGCCCGAAAACGAGATCGTGTCCACCCTGTCTATCGCCACCTCGTCGCTGGTTACGATAATCGTGCTGGCGCTCGGCGTTGCGCTGCTCGTTCCGCTTCAGCCGGTGCTGCAAAGCCCGACCCTTCAGCCGGCGTTTGAAAACGTCGTGCCTGCGCTGTTCGGAGCAATGGCATATAAATATTTCCGCGGCAACATGAAGATCGCCGCGGCGCCGCTTATCGTTATGAGCATTCTGTTTATCCTCGTGCCCTCCCTCACGGGCTCGACAAGTTTCATGATAATCCCTGCCGGTGCGCTCGCCATCGGCATAGCATATAAATTTTACAGGAAAGCCGGTGCTTGATAATGAAAAAATCACTGTTTTTGATCCCGGCCGCGGCGGCGCTTTCGCTGCCTGCCGCAGCAGTTGTGCGCACGGTTTTGACGCCGAACAAGTGCTCGGACTACGCAGCGCCCGAAGCCGGCGACTACGCCCTTGAGCTTGCGCGCAAGCTGTCGGAGATGGTGCGGTACGAGACGGTATCGCACGCGAACGTTGCCGAGGTTGAGAAATTTCTCGGCTTCCACAAGGTTCTCGAAAGGCTGTTTCCGCTTGTGCATGAAAAGCTTGAAAAAACCGTCATTGACGGCAATCTGCTGTTCAAATGGAAGGGCACGGGCGACGGCATGCCGATACTGCTCATGAGCCATCAGGACGTAGTCCCTGCCGAGGGAAAATGGGAGCACGAGCCGTTTTCCGGCGATATCGCCGACGGCAAGGTCTGGGGGCGCGGAACTTCCGACACCAAGGCCTCGGTCATGGCGTTTTTCCAGGCGGTAGAGGAGCTGCTGAGTGAGGGCTACACGCCCAAGTGCGACGTATACCTCGCCTCGTCCTGCACGGAGGAGTGGGCCGGCGACGGCGCACCGAAGATCGTGAAAGAGCTTCAGCGCCGCGGCGTTGAGCTGTTCCTCGTCTGCGACGAGGGCGGCGGCATAATCTCCGAGCCGATCGGCGGCGTTAAGGGCAATTTTGCCATGGTCGGCGTTTTTGAAAAAGGCAAGGGCGACGTTAAGTTCACCGCGCGCTCATCCGGCGGCCATGCAAGCGCTCCGGCAAAAAACACGCCTATAGCACGGCTTGCCGCATTCGTTAACGACGTCGAGACGCACAACTATTTCCGCCGCGAATTTCCGCCCGAGGTCGCCGCGATGTTCAAAAGCCTCGCGCCGTATGCAGCGTTTCCGCTGAAGCTCGTCATGGGCAACCTGTGGCTGTTTGCGCCGGTGCTCAAGCCCGTTCTCGGCAGGATCAGCGCGCAGGCCGGAGCAATGCTGCAAACGACTGTCGCGTTCACGATGCAGTCCGGCTCCGACGCATGCAACGTTCTTCCGCAGGAGGCGACGGTCAGCGCGAACATGCGCTTCATTCCGCATCAGGGCGAAAAGGAAAGCCTTGAGATCATCCGCAAGATCGCGGAAAAGCACGGACTTGAGACCGAGGTCATCCACTCGAACGACTACACCCCGGCAGTCGATATAAACGGAGCTGCGTTCCGCCAGGTTGAGGCCGTCATAAACGAGACCTTCCCAGGACTTCCGGTCAGCCCCTACGTCATGACCGGTGCTACCGACGCGCAGTTTTATCAGCCGGTGTGCAAAAGCTGCATCCGCTTTGCGCCTGTGATCTATGGTCCCGAGCAGATGAAGGGCATGCACGGGCTGAACGAAAACATCGAATACAACTGCCTGCCCGGCGCCGTGAGCTTTTACAAAAATCTCATCCGCGCGCAGGAAAATCGCTAACAAAAAAGGCCGCCGATGGCCGGGTGGTCGTAAAACAGTAAATCCTCCGTATGGTTCAGATCATACGGAGGATTTGTTTAAGCTGACGAGAGCCGAACCCATATCGCCTGTCGGCGCGCCCTTCCGGCTATTTCCGCCTTTTTTGCCTTGATGGGCGCCAGCCCACCTGCACCAAAGAAAGACGAAAATATTCGAAAAGCACAGCCGACAGGTGCTCGCAGTTTTGCCGGAGCAGATTTTTGTTCAGGCAAGGCAAAGCTCGCAGAGAATACTATCGTATTGTCAAGAGCTTTAACGCAGCATGGGCGGAAATCTGCCCGTCAAAACCGATATGCGTTCGACTCTCGTCAGCTTATGTCTAATCTTCAAACTTGCTGGCGGCAAACGACTTGTCAAAACCGTTTGCGGACGGCAAGTCCACAAGGGATAGCCGCATAAGCGGCGCAAGGGGGGTGTAGCCACCTTGACGGAACGAAGTGACGCAACATTCTCGGTCAAGCAGTTTTCTTCTGCTGACGGAGAATGAAGCTCCGCAGGACGCGCTACTCTCGATAGAGAGTATAGAAGTGCGCCCTTTAGTTCCTAAAGGGTTTTTATCAGTGCGACAAATCGTAATTTATTTCCCTATAATATTCTCCTCCGTGTCATTCCCGTTCAGCGATTTTGAGAATTTAAAATGAAAGTTGTGCATTCCCTCTCTTAAATAAAATCGGTGCGTGTCTTTCCGAAGTTGATTGCAAGCCACTTCAATTTGCATACAGCCAAAATCTTTCGCTATCTGGCAAGCGTTCGCAAGCATTCCTTTTCCTACACCCTGTTTCCTATATGCTTCATCAACAGCAAACTCCATAATCTCCGCAATGCAAGCTGAATGATGTAATTGTTCTTCAAATCTTAGGTTCAAAACGCCTATTACATTATTGTCATATTCACAAACAAGGCAATAATAATGTCTATTGTTTATTTGCTCTTGATATATCAAATAAAATCTGTCAAATGGAAGTTGTTTGCGTTCCATATTACAGATTAAGTGATAGACCTTTTCGCAATCATTTAACGTCGCTTTTCGATACATTCTATATATCCTCCCAAACTATATATCCTCCCAAATTTCGATTTGTTGCTCAATTTTCATATTCAAATTATACCATAAAACTTGTGAACAATTCTACCGCAACTTTGGACTATATGAGAAAAGTCCGAACAGTTTTCTGCCCGGACTTTCTCGCTCAATCATAAATCAATTCCGCTTTCACAACTTCCTCTGCCTGTGCCTTGCAAGCGTTCATCTGCCGCACCCATTCCATTTGGTTTTCGGCTTTCAGCTGTTCGGTCACGCCGTTACGCTTCACCAGCTCCGGCACGATCAGCTCCATGCGGTTTCGTGCCGCTTCGTTGATCTCGGCGCAATGCTGTCTTACGCACATCTGCCATAGGCGGTCTTTTTTTCATGTTCTGAGTTCCGTCAGCGCCGCTAAAAGGCGCGACAGCACGGCGGCGGACTGGCCGCGCGTGGCCGTTGCGTTCGGGACGAAGCTGCCGTTCGGGTAGCCCTGAATGACTCCGATGTTCGCCATAACGTCAACCGACTCGCGGTAGCATTCGGCGATTGAGCCGTAATCGCGGAAGTCGTTGCGGCCGGAAAGCTCGCCGAGCACATCCGCGCTCACGCCGAGCTTCAAAAAGCGATACGCAAACGTCGCCATCTGCGCACGGCTGATCTCGGCATTCGGTCTGAACGTATTATCCGTAAAGCCGGTTACTATGCCGGCCTTCACTCCCCATTTTACGGCCGCGGCATACACCGCGGAAACGGCATTGGCATCGTCAAAGCCGAGGGACGTATCCGCAATTTCGGGGCGGCCGCCCATATTATACAGCATCATGACAAACTGCGCACGGGTCACGTTCTGCTCCGGGCAAAATGTCCCGTCCGGGCGTCCGTTTACGATGTCGGCCATGTAGCATGTGATGATATAGTCGTGATACCATCCGGAGATATCTGAAAACGGTTCGGTTTTATCGGCGCAGACGAGCTTTGCGCTGCCGAAGCTGTTGTCAAGGCCGATATCTATCGCCTTCCACTGCGCGATCGAGCCTGCGTAATAGATGTTTTTCAGTGCGTACACATCGTCAAATGCACCGTCTCCGATGCGCCCGAGCGTGAGCGGCAATGTCACGGTCTCGATCAGTCCGCAGCCGGAAAATGCGCCGCTTCCGACGGAAGTCACACCGTTTTCGACAACGAGCTTCCGCACAGCGCCGCGCTCGGCATACCACGGCGCTTCACCGGCGGCAAAGTCCGTCATAGCACCTTCACCGAACACCGTGAGCACGCCGGCATCCGTCAGCGTCCAGCTGACAGACTCGCCGCACACACCGTCCGCCATCGCCATGGGCGCAAAAAGCGCAAGCAGCATCACCGCTGCGCATATCGCCCCGATAAGTCTGTTTTTCATAATGGTCTCCCCTCTTGCGCAATTTCCTTATAAAGTATATTATACAAACGGATGCATTGCAAGGGAAAAAATAACTCCACATCCGAGGATGTGGAGTTATTATCATAATTGGTTTTTACTTTGCGAACTCGCGGTAAATGAAGGTGACTGCCTGTGCACGGGTGCAGGTATCATTGGGTGCAAAGGTGGTCGCGGTCTTGCCGTTGGTGATGCCGTTTTCAACAGCCCACATAACTGCATTGTAGCAGTAGGAGCCTGCAGCAACGTCATCAAACTTTGCAAGGCTGCTTACGATGGGGGCCTTCTCATAGCGCCACAGGAAGGTGACTATCTGGCCGCGAGTGCAGACTGCATTCGGGTCGAAGGTGGTAGCGGTCTTACCGGTGGTAATGCCGTTTTCGACAGCCCACATGATCGCGTTGTAGTAAGTGCTGTTTTTGCTCACATCGGTGAACGGGTTCTTAACGTTCTCGACCTTCGGCTGGCCTGCCGCGCGATACAGGAAGGTAACTATCTGAGCGCGAGTGCAGCCGTTGTCAACGCCGAATACAGTGTCAGAAATGCCGTTGGTAACGCCGTTGCAGTATGCCCACAGGATTGCGTCATAGTAAGGGCCCTTCTTGACATCGGTGAACGGGTTGTAGCCGGGCTGCTTTGCGTCGCAGCGGGTGCAGACGCCCTTAACATAGTTGTGGCCGAGAGCCTTGATATCCTTGCCCTTTTCGAGGGTCACATTGCAGCGGGTGCAGACCTTATCGCCGCTGTAGCCGGCTTCGGTGCAGGTCGCGTCCTTGGCGTTAACGAGCTTGGGATCGTGGCCGAGAGCGGGAACGGTCTCCTGAGCGGAGAGGACCTTCTTGCAGACCTTGCAGACAGTGCCCTTGGTCACGCCGGGCTCGGTGCAGGTGGGAGCCTTTGCATCAACGTCCATGGGGGTGTGATCGACCATCTTGGTCTTCTCGCCGGGCTTCATGACCTTGCCGCAGAACTTGCAGACGACATCGCCGGTGTAGCCTTCCTCTGTGCAGGTTGCTTCCTTGACGTTGGCAAGCTTGTCGGAAGCGACGTGCTTGGTCTTCTGAGCGGTCTCATATCCGTACTCGCCGTTAGCCTGAAGCTCATACGCATTGCAGCCGGGCTCGGAGCACTTCTTGACCGCAAAACCTGTCTGATTGCAGGTTGCGGCAACAATCTCTACTTCAACAAAGTGGTGGCCACGAGCCGGGATGTCCGTTCCAGCGGCAGTTTTGGGGTTTTCAATGACTTTATCACCGTCTTTATATGCTCTGCAAATGCTGCACTGCTTGAGAGCAGTGTAAACCTTACCGTTCTCTGTGCAGGTGGCGTTCTTTGTACCACAGGCAACCCAATTGTGGCCAAGCGCTGCTCTAACGCCGTTCTCAACAACGGTGCCGCGATCATTGACATAATATTCAACAAGCTTATCATTGCTGTCAAGCTTGCCTCTGAGCTCCCAGCTTCCTGCCTTCTCGCAGGTAGGACTTACAGCTTTTTCAATAACCCAAGACGAGGCCGGAGCGTAGATGCGCTCGCCGCCCGTATACTTGCATTTATCGCAAGTGCCTATATCGCTCTTGCATGCGCTATAGCTGCCGTTTGTGGGAGTGTAGCTGCCTGTAGTAGTTACATGGAATTCGTGCTCTACAGGCTGGCCGGGCTTAACGTAGCCGCAATCCGGGCACACCAAGTCGCCGGTGTAATCCTTAACTACGTCGGCCGTCGTAGCTTCGTATGCTCCGTTGCTCTTATTCTGAGTAAGAACTTTGCCGCCTACAGTCTTCTGATGAGTTCCTGTGGATTTGGGGGTAAGAGCATTTCCGTTTTTATCGGTCATGCCAGCGGTCGCCGGAATGAGCACGCTTTCATTTGAGTGCTCATCATCATTCGTTCTTGTGAACATATTCGTAACCGCTATGTAGAGGCTATTATACTCAGCAGTACTGAGGTAAGTATTTGCTTTTACATATTCTTTTGCATCATTTGCATTTGCGATGTACTCTGCCTTACCGCAGAGCTTGCAGACGACATAGCCCCAGCCGTCATTGTTGCAGACAGGCTTCACCTCGACATGGAAGTCAGAGAAGTTATGTGCAATCGCCTTTTCGCCTTTGAAATAAGCCGTCTCGCCTTCCTTAGCTGCAAGTTCCTTAACCTTAACTTCATAGCCGCAATCAGCGCAGTAGCTGACAGTAAGGCCAAACTGCTCGCAAGCAACCTTCTGAACTTCAACGACCTTGTTTGTCTTGTGCTTACACCTTATAAGCAAACTGTCTTTTTTGAAGCGCGTGATAGTTACATCGGTAACCTCACCGCATTCAGTGCAGACAACTGCATCAATGCCGGGAAGCTTTTTCTCGGTGTCCTTATCCTGGACCTTGACGGTTTTAGTAGTCTCATGCTTACACACCGGTGCCGCCTCCTCCGCCGCAAAGACAGCGGAAGCCGGCAGCAGGGACGCGATCATGAGAACCGCCATCAGCATGCTAATCAGTCTCTTTTTCATGTTTCCTCCTGAATTTTTCCTTTTTGGTTGGATTTTTGTGCCGATAATTCCAAATCGGCAAATGATAGTTAGATTATAACATATTTGCCCGGCATGTCAAGATACAAGCATCCTAAATGGGCTTGCCGCTCCATCAACTTTGCGCCTGAAAAAGTGTGAAAAAACCGGGCGTTTAAACAAAAAACGCCCGGCTTCCGTGCCCAATCACTTACTATTATATTCTGTTGGCTTTTTTCACTGCACAAGCGCCGATTCGATCTCGTCATCGAATGCGAAGTCGAAGTGGTCGGCGAGCATCTGCACAAGCTCGTGCAGAACGCTTGTCGCTATTGCACGCATGTCAAGCTCAAGAATGCGGTCGATTATCCGCCGCCGCTCGTCCTCGGGGACGTTATAAACGCCGAGGCTCATGCTCAGAAACCGCTCGAGCTTCCTTTCCAGCGTGAAATACATGTCGCAGCCACGCGACATATAGCCGCGCATTATGCCGGCCGAGCCGATTTCCAGCTCGTAAAAATCGCTCTCGGTATAATCGGGCAGATAAGATCCGAAGATGCGATAAAGCTCCGCCGTCGTGCTCTGATAGATATACTCCATCGTAGCCTCATGCGAATATGCCTCGACATAAATATCGCGCAGATTGTCGTTGAGTTCGGTTATCGTAAGCTGAAGCGCAGTCTCAATCGCGTAGAGCATTGCCGGAGAATCGTCGGGACCAGCCACCGTGCGTGCAGCCTTAAACTGACCGGTAAACATGAACGCCGCAAGCTCGCTGAGCACTCCGTCCTTGGAACGGAAAATATTCTGGAACGAGCTGGCAGACACGTCAGCTTCCTTGATTATCTCGGCAACCGTCGTGCCGTTATAGCCGCGCTCGATGAACAGGCGAACACAGGCAGTGAGTATTCGCTTTTTTGCAGCCATGCTCGTATGTGTGATAGTGATACTGATCCCTTCCTTCTTTGTGTTATTATTGGTATGTGTACCAATAATAACACAAACTTTGCATATTTGCAAGCTTATTTACAAAAAATTGCCCCGAATATACGATTCAGGGCAAAAAATGTTAGAATTAATAGCCGTAGCGTTTGCGCTTAACAATAAGGAAAAGCACCGTTGCCGTTATCGACATAACCTCCGCTCCGACGATGGACAGCCATATTCCGTCCAGCTCCCAGATGAGCGGAAACAGAAGCACCGCAGCAAGCTGGAACACCAAAGTTCGCAGGAACGAGATCAGCGCACTGGTCAAGCCGTCGTTGAGCGCGGTGAAAAACGACGAGCCGAAGATCGAAAAGCCCGAGAACAGGAACGAGAATGAGAATATGGAGAATGCGTGAACCGTCATCGCAAGAAGCTCCTCGTCATACCCGACGAACAATTTGCCAAGCGGTTCCGCGAAAAGCTCGCCGGCAGCGAACATGAACACGGCGCACACGCCGATTATGCGCAGGCTTTTTGACAGCAGGCCTTTCAGCTCGCTTGTGTTCTGCGCCCCGAAGTTAAAGCCGATTATCGGCGCCGTTCCGACCGCAAAGCCAATAAAAATAGCCTGGAATATCATGCTTACATACATAAGCACGCCGTATGCCGCAACGCCGTCGGCCCCGGCGTATTTCATAAGCTGCATATTATACAGCATGCTCACGATCGACATGGAAACGTTGCTCATAAACTCCGACGAGCCGTTCGTGCAGGTTTTGAGCAGCGCCTTGACGTCGAATTTGAATTTCACAAGGCGCAGACGGCTGTCGTTTTTGCGTGCAAAATATAGCAGTGGAATGACTCCGCCGATGAATTCGCTTATCGCGGTGGCCGCCGCAGCACCGGTCACGCCGAGCGGTATCACGCCGACGAGCAGCGCATCAAGTATCATGTTCGCTACGCCGGACGCAACGGTGACGTACAGGCCGAGCTTGGGCTTTTCGGCCGTTGCGAACAGGCACTGAAACTCAAACTGCAAAATATAAAACGGCAGCGCAAGCAAGATGATGCGGCCGTAAATTATGCTCTGCTCTAAAAGCTCACCCTCCGCGCCCATGAATTTTGCAACCGGGCGCAGCAGGAAAAATCCCAGCACCGCAAGCACAACGCCGCACAGCGCGGAAACGGTGATTATAAGCGTGAATATCTCGTTTGCCTTGTCGGCCTTGCGCTCGCCCATGGTTTTGGCGATAAGCGCTCCGCCGCCGGTTCCGAACATGAAGCCGACGCAGCCGAGCACGAGCAGCAGCGGCATTATCAGGTTGACCGCCGCAAACGCCGTCTTGCCGGCATAATTTGATACAAAAAAGCCGTCTACTATGCAGTAGATCGACGTGAAGATCATCATAATTATCGACGGCAGCGCAAACCTGAGCAGTCGCTTATAGTCAAAATGATCCGAAAGCTTTATGTTCATGAATGCACCTCCTGCGCCCTTGCACGCACGGAAACGAGGAATTCCTCCGTGAGCCGAATGTATTTTTCAAGATCCTCGGCCGGCCATGAGCCAAGGATCTCGTTTTCTATCTCTATAACCTTTGCCACCGTTTTTTCCGCAAGCTCCGCACCCCTCGGGGTGAGCGTGACCGTCTTATGGCGCGCGCCGCTGCTTTCGGTTGTAACGCTGCCCTCGGCTTCAAGCTTGCGCAGGGCAGAGTTGACCGTCTGCTTCGTAAGCCCGGAAAAGGCGCATATATCGCGCAGCGGGCAAGCCCCGTCCTCTGATTTGAGCGTATAAAGTATCTGAAACGCGCTGTCGGAAAGGCCGAGCCGATTCGCAAGCTCGTGGTACACCGCGTCCGTTTCGCCGACAAGGCGGTTGAAGCGGCGCAGCTGTTTTGATTGCTGTGTCATGTTTACCTCGCTTTAGTCCGAAATCATACCCGCGAAGTATAGTACGATTTCGTACTGTTGTCAAGAGATAAATTAAAAAAAAGTTGCACCGCACGGGGGATAACCGTGCGGTGCGTTGTGTATTTTGCGGGGCATATTCTCCCAAATTGAAGGTCACAATGCGGCACTTTTGTGCCGACAGGGTGGGACAGCGACCATCAATCGCCCTCTTCAATATGTATTATAACACATTCTATTCTTTTCTTAAATAGTAATAGTAAATAAATAGTTATTGCGCCGCTTGTGCATTTTGCCGCACAAAAACTCCCGACCGAATTGGTCGGGAGTTTTCAATTTAGTTTACATTTTTGATCTACATTGCTTCGATCTCTTTTATGATGTATTCGTTGCCGGTGACGAGATATGTATTCTCGCTCTGGCAATACGGACACACCTTTGCGTATTTCACCGTCGGGTAGGTCTGTTTGCAGTCCTCGCAGAAGGTGACCGCCTCGAGCTTTTCGACCTTCAGCTCGGCCTCCTTCATATATTTGGACTCCTTTACGGCCCAGTTCCAGCAATCGACGATATATTCCGGAATGATACCGCTGACCTCGCCTATCTGAAGCGTGACGCTTCCGACCTTGGTCAGATCATTCTCGTCGCAGAGCTTTTCAACTTCCTTTATAACGTAAAATACCGTTCCGAGCTCATGCATGGGGCATTTCCTCCGATGTGATCACTTTGCGAGTTTTTCCTTGAGATCCTTGATCTTGATCTTGACCGCGCGCTTTGCGGCATATGCTGCCAGAGGCGGAATCTTGTCGTCGGTCCTGACCATCTTGCTTGCATCGGGGTGATCGCGGTGCAGGTGGATGGCGTCAAACTCGCAGCGAGTGGTGCACAGGCCGCAGCCGATGCACTTGTTCTGATCAACGATCGTCACGCCGCAGCCCAGGCAGCGGCTGGCTTCCGCCTTTACCTGCTCCTCGGTGAAGGTGACGCGGTCGTTCTTCATGGTCTTTGCCTTGCGCGGATCGTGCTTGACTTCCTGGCGCACGGGCGCATCGAAGCAGTTTATATCGAGCACGACGTTGTCCTTATCCAGCTCGTAGAAATCGCGCGGATTACGGGCAAGGGTAAGGCTCTGGCCGGGCTGAACATAGCGGTGCAGGCTGATAGCGCCCTCGCGGCCGGCGGCTATTGCGTCGATCGCAAATTTCGGGCCGGTGTAGCAGTCGCCGCCGACGAAGATATCCTCCTGTGCGGTCTGGAGCGTTACGGGGTCTGCCATTGCAACGCCCTTTGCGGCGGTCTTGAGCGCGCCGATATCCAGCTCGCCCCAGTCGATGGTCTGGCCGATAGCGCCGATGACGGAATTGACCTTGATGGTCTTGAACTTGCCGGTGCCGACAGGCTTTCTTCTGCCCTTCTCGTCAGGCTCGCCAAGCTCCATGATCTCGACCTTCAGGCCGTTGACCTTGCCTGCCGCGGTGCCGGTGATCTCAACAGGAGCGTTGAGGTAGCAGAACTTCACGCCCTCTGCCATTGCTTCGGCGACCTCTTCCTTGTCTGCCGGCATCTCATCCTCGCTGCGGCGATAGACTATGTAAGCCTCCTCGGCACCAAGGCGGACAGCCGTGCGGACAACATCCATTGCGACATTGCCGCCGCCGATAACGGCGACCTTCTTACCGATCTCGACCTTGTTTCCGAGGTTGACGTCACGCAGGAAATCAACGCCGCCGTAAACGCCCTTGAGCTCCTCGCCCGTTATGCCGAGCTTTGCAGACTTCTGCGCGCCGATGGCGACAAAGAAGCCCTTATAGCCTTGCTTGCGCAGCTCGTCGATGGTGATATCCTTGCCGATCTCCACGCCGCACTTGAACTTTACGCCCATTTTCTTGAGCACATCGATCTCAGCATTTATGACCTTGCGCTCGAGGCGGAAGGACGGGATTCCGAGGGTGAGCATGCCGCCGGGAACCGGGTTGCGGTCGAAAACGGTGACGTTTGCGTAGCCCATCTCGGCCAGGTAATAAGCACAGCTCATGCCGGCAGGGCCTGCGCCGATTATCGCGATCTTCTCGACATAATCGGTGTCGGGAGTCTTATGACGGCGCTTTTCGGGGATATAGCGAGTCTTTTCGCTCAGCTCCTTCTCGGCGATGAACTTCTTGATCTCGTCGATGGCGACGGCGCGGTCGAGCTGGCCGCGAGTGCATGCATCCTCGCATCTTCTGTTGCAGATGCTGCCGCAGACCGCCGGGAACGGGTTATCCTGCTTGATGAGCTTGAGAGCGTCAAGGTATCTGCCCTGGCCTGCCATCTTGATGTAGCCCTGAACGGCGATGTGCGCCGGGCAGGCTGCCTTACAGGGAGCGGTGCCGCTCTCGTGGCAGTTTTTCTGGTTGTTGTTTTTGTAGTCCACATCCCACATGTGCTCGCCCCAGTGGTTATCATCGGGCAGAGGCTGCTTGGGATACACGACGGGACCGTCCTTGGTGCAGAGCTTCTGGCCGAGCTTTGCGGCGCCTGCAGGACATACCTCAACGCACTTGCCGCAGGCAACGCACTTTTCATTATCGACGTGCGCGCGGTATGCGGAGGCGGACATGTTGGGGGTATTGAAAAGCTGGGAGGTGCGCAGAGCAAAGCAGGAGCCGAGCGCACAGTTGCAGATGGCGAAGATCTTGTTCTCGCCGTCGATGTTGGTTATCTGATGCACATAGCCGTTTTCCTCGGAGCGCTTGAGGATGCGCAGCGCCTCTTCGTGGGTGATATAGCGGCCCTTGCCGGTCTCGACGCAGTATCTTGCGAAGGTGCCGACGGCGATGCACAGCTCATCCTGCATCTCGCCGCAGCCCTCGCCCATAAGGCGCATTGCGTTGCGGCAGGAGCAGTAGCCGACGCCAAGTTGACCCTCGTACTTCTTGAGCCAGTGGGAGATATGCTCAATGCTGACAGACTCGTTGGTTGCCGGTATTGCCTTCTCGACGGGGATAACGTGCATGCCTATGCCGTTGCCTCCGGGAGGTACCATGGGGGTGATCTTCGTCAGCGGCAGGAATGCCATGCGCTCGAAGAATTTTGCGATCTGGGGGTACTTCTCGACCTGCTCGAGATTCATATTCATAAGCTCGGCAGCGCCGGGAACGAAAATGGGCAGAACATACTGACGGCTGCCGTCGGGAGTATCGTAGTTGTACTCCAGAACGCCCTTGGCGGACAGATCGTCCATGATCTTCTGAACGTAGGAAACGGGCTTGCCCATTTTCTTTGCGATCTTCTCGGGAGTTGTGGGTTTGCGGAGATCCATTGCCAGTGCAACGTCGGCCTCGTCGTCGGTCACGACGCACTCAAGGCCGTAATACTCGGGATCGGACTCGGTGAGCTTTTCAAGTCCGAGCTTGTAGGGTATGCGGTCGGTCATTTTTTTGCCGAGCGCAATGATTTTTTCTCTTGCCATATGTAGCTCCTTCCTTATTCCTTTGCTCCAATTTTATTTGCCTCAGGTCTTTTTTAAGTATATCACATATATCCGACCGAGCACAACACGTAATTGTCAGATATTTTGCAATTGAATGAGATCACAGATAAAACTTAGGCTCCTTGCGCTCGGAGCACAGCTTCTTGAGCGTAAGATGCGCGGCAAGGCGCATCGGCGCCGGAACCTTGCGCGACTCGGTCGAGCACATGCTCACGCAGCGCATGCAGCTTATGCACTTTGTGGGAACGGTGCGCATATGCTTGCCCTTGATTGCGCCTGCCGGGCAGTATTTTTCACAGATGCCGCAGCCGATGCATTCCTTAGACGCAACGGGGTAAAGCGGAAGCGCCGCGCTTTTTTTCTTGGCATAGCCGGGATCGCCGGGCATTTTAACTGGACTGAAGCTTTCGGCTGCCTTGAGCTTTTCGAGGAACTCGTGCAGCTTTGCCTTATCGCTTGCGTCGGGACGGCCTGCGCCGAACTGAGGATCGATCGAGTGCGGAGCTACCATCTCGCAGCCGGCAACGGTCACAAAGCCGCACTTTTCGGCAAGCTCGCTCATCTCGAGCAGCGCATCGTCAACGGCACGGTTGCCGAAAACGGCAACGGGAACGCAGGGCGTTTTATCGCCGCTTATGATCTTCATGCGGTCGTACATGGGCTTGGGTATCCTGCCGCCGTAGACCGGGAAGCAGAAGAACGTGAGCGTATCATGGTCGATGGCCGTGTTCATGCTCGGAGTGGTCAGCTCCTGCATGGGAGCGTCGCCCAGCTCCTTGCTGATGATGTCCGCAACGGATTTTGTTCCGCCGCAGGGGCTGAAGTAAAAAATCGCGTATTTCATTGTCTTTTTCCCTTCCTTTTTCCTTTTTACCTCTATATGTACAAATTAACCCACCTGTATGCAATATGTGCGCATTGCGCGCGTTCCGACAACGGCATAGTTGCCGTACATTGCCGGTGAAGCCTCGGTATTGCCGCCGAGGTTCATATAGTCGAGCTGCTCGCCTGTTTTTCCGTCGATCAGGAACATATTAAAGCCCGAGTTGCAGTAGAGCAGATACCCGTTGCCGTCGGCATCATAGAAATCGACGGGGCTGCTCCAGCTGTACATTGACGTTTCCTTTTCCCAGACGACCTCGCCGGTGTCCTTTTTGAGCGCCGCGAGCGTGCCGGAGCTTGCGCCCGGAGTGCGTGCAACGGGAACAAATATCATATCCGAGAGCTTATTCTTACCGACTGCGATGGTGCCCTGAACGCCGCCGGAGAGATCCTGCACGGTGTAGCAGGTGTAATCCGTGCGCCAGACTATCTCGCCGGTTTCGGCATCTATCTTGAAAATGGGTATCTCCGTCGTTGAGTACGAGCGCCATCCGTAGTGGAACGAGGTGCTGATGTAAATATACGGGTGGCCGTCCTCAACATCGACAACAGGCGAGCAGTTTGTGTCGTCGAGCACATCCTGCACCCATACGAGCTTCAGTGTGTTCAGATCAAGGCACATGAGGTTGCCGCCGTTATCGGCAAGGAAAATGTAGTTATTGATTATAGCCGCCGACGACTCAACGCCAAGCCAGTACCGGCTGCCGCTGCGCACACCGTTATACTTCCATTTGACTATATTGTCCGGATCAACGGACAGCTCACCTGTCTGCTCGTTGTATTTTGTATTCAAATGAATGATGTAGAGTATTCCGTTTTCACCCGGATAGATGAGCTGGTCGGTCTCCGCGCTCACGAGGGGCGAGGAGTCGAACATATGCCAGCCGCGGTTTGCAAACGTTTCGTTATGGCCGAACTCGAACATAACGCTGTTGTCGATGAGATTTACGACCTTGACGCGGGATCTTCCGTTTACGCTGTCAACGCCAGAGCCGACATAGAGTATCGGATATCCGCGCGGATCAAGAGCGCCCGCTCCCTTGTAGTTAAAGCCGAGGTTGAGCGGATCGCGCGTGTATTCGCCGCTTGTCAGCTCATAGAAATACACATGTCCGTCAAGCGTTGCGTATATGACCTCGACAAGGCCTTCCTTTTCGCGCGCCCAGTCGTACATTGCGCTTATATTCTTGCGCGTTGCCTCGGGCCACTTTACGATGAGCGGCTGACCGGTCCAGCCGCTGCCGGACCAGTAGGTGCCGTCGGTATCGCTAAGGCCGCTTGTCGATTTCGACCAGACCTTCGTGAGCGTTTTGCTGCTGACCGCCGCCGTGCCGTAGGCTGCGCCGCTGCGGAAGTTATCGCCGCGGAAGGTGACGATGCCCTCAAGCTCTGTGTATCTCTCCGGCAGGTCGAAGTTTATCTCGTAGTCGCTTTCGTACTCCTCGACAACCTCGCCGTCAACCATGATCGCCGTGCTGGAAATGAGTCTTTCCGGCTCGGTTCCGTCAACGGAATGGGGCTTGAAGTCCGGCAGGCCCACGGGAGTCGGCGTAGGCTCCGGAGTCGGTGTCGGCGTAGGCTGCACCGTTACGGCCGGGCTTTCCGCGGTTTCTTCAAGCGCTTTGTTTGCCGCAATGCCGCGCATCACGACCATGACAAGCACTGCAATGAGCGCAACAAATATCACTATGCCAACGACTGTCTTAGCCGTTATTTTCTTCTCTTCCATATCCTTATCCACCCTGTTTTATCGTTATTCAGTGAAATGAACGTGGTTGTTTATATGGTCCTGACAGAAGCAGTGGTAGCCTGCGCATTTTGAGCAGTAACGAAATTCAAGATTGGGAAAATCCACGTCTGTTCTGCCGCAGACACTGCACTTATAGGTGTAGTTCTTCTGGCGCTGCTCGTATTTGATCTTCTGCTTTTCGCGGTTGAAGTTGACCGTTGTTTTGCTGTAGTGCACGCGCTTCGACCGCAGCTCCGATATGAGATCCGCGCCGAAGAATATGAAGTAGTTGAACATTGCGATAAGCGGCAGCAGATTGAACGGGAACGGTGTTGCTATCATTTCAAAGATGAAGAACGCAGCGTCGATATACGCAAGCCACTTGATCTTGACCGGAATAATGAACATGAAAAGGACCTGGGTATCCGGATAAAGCGTAGCAAAGGAGAAGAACATCGAAAGATAGATGTAGTACGTTCCGATGCTTGCCGACTGCTTGGTGATAAGATAGATCACCATGCCGTAGATGATGGTGAGCAGAACACCGGAGAAGATGAATATATTAAACCGCGCCGTGCCCCACTCGCGTTCGAGCGTGCTGCCTATCCAGTAATAAAAATAGAAAAACAGCAGCGCCCACATGCTCGTATCCTGCGGAATGAACATAAACGTGATAAGGCGCCATACCTGTCCTTTTAAAATAAGCTCGGGCGAAAATGCAAAGTAGCTCATCAGCGTCCTGCTGCTGTCCATAATGCTCAGCAGCCATACGGCAAGACTTATAACGACAACATACAGCATCAGGTTCGGAATGCCGAATCTCGGGTGCCTGTAGCAGAACATGTCGATTTTATTATTGAGTTTTTTCATATCGCTTTCCTTTCGCAGGATATAATTACACTAATTTTATATTACAGTATGCTACCTTGCATCTTACAACCAAATTGTGATAATGTCCACAAAAAAATTGTCGCAGGGAAAAACTTTTCCCTTTAAACTTTTGCAAGCATATGTTAATATGTATTTTGTATTATTATCTGCAAATGTGAGCACGGGTGAAGAAATGCAAAACAAAGAAAACAATTTTGAAATCAAAAACGATATAATCGAGGGCAGAAATGCCGTTGTCGAGGCTCTGCGCGTAGGCCGCAGCATAGATAAGATATTTATCGCCAAGGGCGAGACGGACAAGACCCTCGGCCATATCGCGTCGAAAGCGCGCGAGGCCGGAATAGTCGTCGTCGATGCCGACCGCCGGAAGCTTGACAACATGTCGGTCACGAAGGCGCATCAGGGCGTTATCGCCCTTGTAGGCGTTAACGAATACTGCGAGGTGGCTGACATCCTTGCTCTTGCACGGGAAAGAGGCGAGCAGCCTTTTATCATCGTATGCGACGAGGTAAGCGATCCGCGAAATTTAGGTGCGATAATCCGCAGCGCGGAATGTGCCGGCGCGCACGGAGTTATAATCCCCAAGCGCCGCAGTGCAGGGCTTACCGCCATCGTAGGCAAGGCTTCGGCAGGTGCTGCCGAGCACATGAAGATAGCACGCGTGCCTAACATTCCTTCCGTTCTTAAAGAGCTTAAAAACGAGGGCGTTTGGGTCTACGGTGCGGCAGCCGGCGGCAGCAGTGAGCTTTGGAGCACGGATTTCACAGGCTCCTGCGCCGTTGTTATCGGCTCTGAAGGCGACGGTATGGGCAGGCTCGTGCGTGAAAACTGCGACTTTATCGTGAGCATCCCCATGGCCGGCAAGATAAACTCTCTGAACGCTTCCGCCGCCGCCTCAATAATCATGTACGAAGTCCTGCGCCAGCGCAGAGGCTGACCGAGGTTAATTTATGAGTTCATCTTCAAATGACAAAAGCTCTGTCAATTTCGATTTTGATCTTGACAGTATATTAAGTGAGTTCGGGGCGCTTGACGAGGAGCCTGTATCCGAAAAGCCGTTTTTTGAGCCGAGTGTGCCGGTAATGGACACATCGAAAAAGTCCGACCAGGTGTTCTCAGCTGTAGTAAACGACGGCTTTGAGGCTTCGGCACCGCAGGACGGCTTTGACTTTGACGCAACGCAGATCATCGAGGAGTTTGAAGCGGAAGACGACGGCGCAGAGAGCACGTCAAAGCTCGATCCCGAGCGGATACGGCGTGAGTTTGAGTCCGACGGCGCGCCTGTTGAGACAAACGAGGCAAAACCGGAGTCGAACGAGCCTGTGAGCTCCGCAGTGCCGGATAGCAGCTCGGAGCTTGACGATGTCGAGCGCATAATCGCCGAGTTTAAGCATTCTCCCCGGCCGCAGGGTCGCATCATCGAGCCTGAACCTGTCCGGGAGGAGGCGGCGCAGTCCGAACCGGAGCCGACAAAGCTGCGCGATCCCGGCGCTTCGATCTCCGTCAAGACCTTTGAGCCCCCCGCATCCGCCGCAGAGCAGACAAAGGTGCGCGACGAGGCTTTCGCCGAACCGGAGCCGGAAGCGGGTCCCGAGCTCTACGAAGGCTCGGGCATAAATGAGGAAACCGGCGACAAATATGCCGCCGACGCCGATTACACCGTCATTGAACCCGAGCCGCCGAAAAAGGAGAAGGCTCGCAAAGAGCCTAAATCGTTCCGCGAATCCGTCGCCGTTCCCGTGATAAGCGCGCTTGCATTTATCGCAATGAAGATAAAACAGAGTCAGGTGACTCTCGGCGAGACGAGTTACGAGTCGGAAGATCTCGGCGAGGAGATGCAGCCGGACAAGGCCGCAAGGTTTTACGATAAGCACATTGCCGGACTGAGGCTCAGAACGCGGATTGCCTTTGTATTGTGCGTTTTGATGGCATACATATCCTACGGGCTTCCCGTTCCAGGCGCACTTGCCGATGCAGGCGTAAAAAGCGCCGTGTGCCTTATCATGATGATATCCGTAATGTTCTGCGGACTTGATATAATAACGACCGGCATCATGAGCATAGTGCGGTTTAAGCTGCACGCCAGCGCGCTTATTGCCATATCCTGCCTGCTTTGCATGATCGACGCTTTTCTTTCGGCGGCAAGCGTGAGCGAAAAGGTCGTTCCATTCTGCGTCATCCCGGCGCTGACGATCGCATTCACGCTGCTCGGAAGCGTCATGAATGCGCGCAGCAACAAGATAATCCTGAACACCGCCGCAGCATCAAAGCATCCTTATGTTGTTACGGCCGAAGCCGAGCTTTCCGGCGGAGACATCACGCTCGTCAAGGGCAGAAAGCCCCTTGACGGCATTGTTCGCCGCACGGAGGAGGACGGGCCCGACGAGTCGGTTTTCGGCGTGCTCACTCCGTATTTCGTCGTTGCAGCGCTCGTTTTGAGCATCATTGCAGCCGTAATAAGCAAGGACTTTTCATCCTTTGCTCACATTCTCTCCGGCATTTTCGTGTGCGCAGCGCCCATTGCCATGCTCATAACCTTCCCCATGCCGTTTTTCATTTCGATAAAGAGCCTTATCCGAAGCGGCTCGACGATAGCCGGCTGGTCGGGGCTTTATGACATCGGCAAGGCAAAGCACCTTATCGTTACAGACGGCGACCTGTTCCCCAAGGGTTGCGTAAAAATAAGCCGCACACGCGTTTTCGCCGGCATGGAGCCGGAGCGCATCATTTCCTTTGCCGGCAGCATAATCTCGGCCTCGGGAAGCGCCATGGTGCATCCGTTTGCAGAGCTCATGCGCAAGGCCGGCGGCGGTCTTATGCCCGTCGAGGCCTTCTCGGTTCACGAAAGCGGCGGCCTTACCGCAATGATCGACGGCGAGGACGTTTACTGCGGAAATGCCGCGTTCATGCGCCTTATGGGCGTTGTTCTTCCCGAAAAGTATGTGCTGAATAACGGCGTTTACATAGCCGTTGCCGGCGTTATCTGCGGTGTGTTCGAGATGGAGTACACGGCCTCGGATGCCGTAAAGAGTGCACTTGAGGAGCTTGTCGGCTCAGATCGCCACGCCATATTTGCCGTGCGCGATTTCAACATCACACCCTCGATGCTTTCTGTGAAGTTTGACATGCCGACCGACGGCTTTGACTTTCCGCCGTATTCCGAGCGATATGCGATATCCGGCGCAGAGCCGTCCGAGGCGAGCAAGCCTGCCGCGCTCATATCGCGCGAAGGCCTGAGTGCCCTCGTAAGCCTTGCCGATCACGGCAAAATGCTCTTTAGCCGCATAAGGCTGAGCGTTATGCTCAGCGTCGTAAGTGCCGTTGTCGGAATGCTTGTCATGTTTATTCTCAGCCTCAGCGCCCTGCCGAGCGTCGTAACGGCGCTCAGCTATCTGCTTGCGTGGCTGCTGATTACTGTCATACTTAGCTTTTCGATAAGCACCCCGTAAAAAATTGTTGCTATTAAATATTTAATAGTGTATAATAAATCGATTGCGTTTTATACGAAATTAATTTTTTAATATATCTTTCAAGAGAGGAAGCAACACATGAGCTACGAAACCAAAAACATCCGCAACATCTGCTTCATGGGTCATGGCAACAGCGGTAAGACCAGCCTTGCTGAGAGCATGCTGTTCACGACCGGCGCTATCGACCGTATGGGCAAGGTCACCGACGGCAACACCGTCTGCGACTATGACGCTGAAGAAATCAAGCGTCAGATCACCATTGCAACTTCCGTCGCTCCCGTAAACTTCGGCGGCTGCAAGATCAATGTTCTCGACTGCCCGGGTTACTTTGACTTCGTCGGCGACGTTCTCGCCGCTATCCGCGTTGTTGAGACCGGCATCATCTTCTGCTCGGCTAAGGACGGCATCACCGTCGGAGCGGAAAGAAGCTGGAAATACCTCAAGGCCGCAGGCGTTCCTGCGATGTTCTACATCTCCAAGATCGACGAAGAGCATGGCGACTTCTATGCTGTCCTTTCGGCACTTAAAGAGAAATACGGCGCAGCCATCTGCCCGGTCATGATCCCCATGTCCGACGGCACCGGCGTTATCGACCTCGTTCACAGCACCGCTTACCAGACCAAGGGCGGCAAGACCGCAAAGGTCGCTATCCCTGCTGCCGACGCAGACAAGGTCGAAGAGATGCGCATGGAGCTTATGGAGGCAGCCGCAGTTACCGAAGAGCTTATGGAAAAGTTCCTCGACACCATGGAGCTTACCGACGACGAGATCGTTGTCGGCCTCAAGGCCGGTCTTGCAGAGCGCAGTGTCGTTCCCGTTGTCTGCGGCGCAGCAATGGCAAACGTCGGCACCGAAGCCGTCCTGCAGGCGATCTGCGATTACGTTCCGGCTCCGGAGGATAAGTCCGCTGAGCCCGTTTGCGGCTTTGTTTTCAAGACCGTTTCCGATCAGTTCGGCAAATACAGCTTTGTAAAGGTCGTTTCCGGCAAGATCACCGCCGACCTCTCGCTGCGCAACGTCCGTGCTTCCAGCACCGACAAGCTCGGCAGACTCTACACCATCTGCGGCAAGAAGACCACCGAGGTCAAGGAAGCCTGCTGCGGCGACATCGTTGCCGTCGGCAAGATGGAATGGAAGACCGGCGATACCGTCTGCGATCCCAAGAACGAGGTCGAGCTCCCTGCACTTGAGATGCCCGATCCCTGCTACTCCATGGCTATCTCCCCCAAGACCAAGGGTCAGGACGACAAGGTCGCCGGCGGTCTTGCAAGACTTAACGAAGAAGACGTCTCCTTCACCCTCGTCAACAACGCGGAGACCCATCAGATGGTCATCTCCGGCGCAGGCGACATTCAGGTCGACGTTCTGTGCGCAAAGCTCAAGAGCCGCTTCGGCGTCGAGACCGAGCTCAAGCCCGCTCGCGTTGCTTACCGCGAGAAGATCAAGGGCAAGGTCGAAGCTCACGGCCGTCATAAGAAGCAGTCCGGCGGTTCCGGCCAGTTCGGTGACGTTTGGATCCGCTTCGAGCCGCAGGATGAGCAGGACGACATGATCTTCGCTGAGGAAGTATTCGGCGGCTCCGTCCCCAAGAACTTCTTCCCCTCCGTTGAAAAGGGTCTGCGCAACGCAGTTCAGAAGGGCGTTCTCGCCGGTTATCCGCTGGTCGGCCTGAAGGCAACTCTGTACGACGGCTCCTACCACCCCGTTGACTCCAACGATATGGCTTTCCAGACCGCTGCACGTCTTGCATATCAGGACGGCATCCCCAAGGCAAAGCCCACCATCCTTGAGCCTATCGGCCTGCTCCAGGTAACCATCCCCGACGCAAACCTCGGCGATATCATGTCCGATATCTCCTCCAAGCGCCGCGGTACCGTTCTGGGCATGAACGCCGAGGACGGCATGCAGACCGTCGAGGCCGAGGTTCCCATGGCAGAGATGAGCTCTTACACCATCGACCTGCGCTCCATGACTCAGGGTCGCGGTTCGTTCACCTGCAAGTTCATTCGCTATGAGGAAGCTCCCGGCAATGTTCAGCAGAAGGTCATCGAAGAGGCTAAGGCTCTGGCCGAGGCCGAGTAATCGACAAATCAAAACGGTGGGCGCAACGCCCACCGTTTTTCAGGTAACGCTATGAAGTTCAAGATACCCGAAATAAAAATACCAAAGGTCTATATTCCGAAGCTGCACCTCAAGGCGGAGGATGACGAGCATATCTCTTACGAAGAAGTTACCCCTGCTCAGGATACCGAGGGCGTAGACGGCAGTGACTCTGTCGATAACGAAGTGTTCGACGAGCTTGACGCTGCCGAGGCTCCAGAGGAGGCTCCGGCCGCCGAGCCGCAGCCGCAGAGCAAGCCCAAAAGCTACGGCATGGTGATATCCGAGGATCAGCTGCGCATGGTTTGGGCAGGCGAGATCGGATTTTCACTGCTTATAGTTCTCGCTTCGGTGCTCATTGCGATTGTAAGTTAAAAAACTCAGGTCTTTGACCTGAGTTTTTTGTTATCTTACTATGCCCTTTATAAATGCCGGCTTTTCGACTGGCTCTGGCACGACGGTGTAGCAGGCGTTAAGCATTTCCGCGGCTTTCTTTGCCGCTTCAATGCTCTGCGCGTGGATTGTGCCAAGGCTCTCCCCTGCCTTGACCGCATCGCCGACCTTCTTTTTGAGGATAATGCCGACGGAAAGGTCGATGACGCTCTCCTTCGTGGCTCTGCCGCCGCCGAGATGCATTGAAACAAGGCCGACCTCGTCGGCGCAGATGTGCTTTACATAGCCTGCGCGGTCGCACACGGCCTCCAGCTGAACAGGCGCCATGGGCAGAAGAGAGGTATCGAACACCGCGCGTCTGTCGCCCTCCTGTCCCTCGACAAGCTCGGCAAGCTTTTCGAGCGCGGAGCCGTCCTCAATGCCCTTTTCGAGCATCTTGCGCGCCGCAGCATCGTTTTCGGCAATGCCGGCCTCTGTGAGGATGCAGGCTCCGAGCGTAAGGCACAGCTCCAGAAGCTCACCCTTTTTCTCGCCGCGCAGCACCTCGATGGCCTCTTTTACCTCCAGCGCATTGCCGACAGCGTTGCCCAGAGGCTCGTCCATATCCGTTATAACGGCAACGGTCTTTTTTCCGGCAAGCTTGCCCACAGCCGTGAGGTTTTCGGCAAGCTCGCGCGCATCGTCGGCCGTTTTCATAAACGAGCCGCTGCCGGACTTAACGTCAAGAACGATCACATCCGCGCCTGCGGCAAGCTTTTTGCTCATGATGGAGCTTACGATAAGCGGTATGCTCGGCACGGTGCCCGTAACGTCGCGCAGAGCGTACATCTTCTTGTCGGCAGGGTCAAGGTCGGCGGTCTGGCCGGCAATGGCAATGCCGAAGCTATTGACGTTTTCAATAAACTTTTCCTCGGAAATACCGGTGTTGAAGCCCGGGAAGCTTTCCAGCTTGTCTATCGTTCCGCCCGTGTGCCCAAGGCCGCGGCCGGACATTTTTGCGATCTTCACACCCTGAGCTGCCACCATCGGGCAAAGTATGAGCGAGGTTTTATCGCCGACGCCGCCTGTCGAGTGCTTATCGGCCTTCACACCATTTATTGCGCTAAGATCAAGCGTTTCCCCCGAGTCGCGCATGGCCATGGTAAGCTCCAGTGTCTCCTCCCTGTCCATGCCGCGAAGCAGGATCGCCATCAAAAGCGCTGACATCTGATAGTCGGGTATCTCGCCCTTCGTGTAGCCGTCAACTACGAATTTTATCTCCTCCGCGCTGAGCTTTTCGCCCTCGCGCTTTTTTACGATAACATCAGTCATCAGCATAGCTGACACCTCCATAGTGTTGTGTATTATGTTATCATGTTAACACATGCGGCTCACTTTTTCCACATATATCACAGATTTCTTTCGAAAATTAAGTAGATCCGGCCTTCTATGCTGCGCAGCTTATCCGAAACCCGGCCGAGCCGGGCAGGCTGCGCCGGTATTGCGATATGCTCATCCGAGATCAGACACCCCATTTTGCCTCTGCGCCATAAGGTGTCGGAGGTGTTTTGCTCATCTACCGGTCTGTCGGCTGCGTATTCGATATTCTCCGGCAGCTTTTTAAGCTCTGCGCGCGAAAAACGCCGCGTTATGGCAAGGCACTCACCATCCGGCTGCATGGTTCCCAAAAGCGCGCTTTTTCCGCCGCCGAATACATAAAGGCGCACTATCCTGCCCGGTCGGGCGCTGCATCGGGCGCTCAGCACGGTCATAAGGCCGTCGGTTCGTTTGCTTATGCTTCCGCATTTTTCTCCGTCTATGTAAACAGGCAGGCTGTGCATGTCCCTGTCCTCCCCTGCGAGTGCTCCCCGGGTGCATGCCCGGGGAGCGAGATTATATTACAGGCCGAAGCTCACCGCTATGGCGTTATCGACCTTGGTCATGGTCGTATCGTCAAGCTTGCCCATCCGCTCGCGCAGGCGCGATTTGTCAATGGTGCGTACCTGCTCGAGCAGTATCACGCTGTCGCGCGAAAGCCCCACACTTTGGGCGTTAAGCTCAATATGCGTCGGCAGACGTGCCTTGCCCGTCTGGCTGGTGATCGCCGCCGCTATGACCGTCGGGCTGTGCTTATTGCCGGTGTCGTTCTGGACGATGAGCACCGGGCGCATGCCGCCCTGCTCCGAGCCGACGACCGGGCTGAGGTCTGCGTAAAAAATATCTCCACGTTTGACTATACTCAATTTTATTCACACTCCGAACTATAGTCGCCCGCTACATCTTATGTAGGGTGCTGACTATATTCTCCCACGGCAGTGTGAATTTTATACTTAAGCTGACAGGCGATATGGGTTCGGCTCTCGCCGGCTTACCTTATTACATTGAAACCGACCAGTCGGATATCTCGACGAGCACGACTGTATTCTCCTTATAGCTTATCTCGGCGCTCCTCGGCGTGAGGGATGAGTCGATCCACAGCGTCACAACATAATCGTCGGCCGGAATTATGCGTGCTGCAAGCATATCGTCCTCGACCCAGCTTATCTCGAGATGGCCGTTTCGCATCGCCTGCACGATAAGCGGCAGCGACGACATGGGACTAAGCTCGGCATCGTCAAGCGTTCCAATATCGAGCATTGCGCCGTCATACTCAAGGCTGAGGTTTTTTCCCATAACGTTTGCCTTTATGCCGCGCAGCATCTCAGGCTCTATGACCGATATGCTTGCGCCGTCGGCGGTCTGCTCGTAGCCGAGGGTAAACTGCGCCGTTTTGTCGCTGTACTGCGCCGATACCTCTGCCGAAAACGAGATATTCTCCGCCGATGAGACAACATTTACAAACTCCAAAAACTGTGACTTTCCGTCGTCGGCACAACCGCACAGCAGGATAAGGCACAGCACAAACGGCAATACTCTTTTCATGTTTCATCCTCCGAAAGCTTTTCTCAATTAATTCTATTAACCACCTGCGGCAAACATTATTCAAATTTTTCTTGACATTTATTTAAATGTGGGCTTTAATACTATAGTAATAATAATGTTATTGCTTTGATCGGGAAGATAATATCGCAGCGTCACTCAGAGAACGGCGGTCACCGGCTGCAAGCCGCCCGTGATGCGGATATTCGGTTCGCCCGTGAGCTCCGGCTAATCCCCGGCGGCGGCTCCGTTAAAGCCACTTGAGTGCGATGAACATCGAATAAGGGTGGTACCGCGGAGGTTAAGTCTTTCGTCCCAATGAGGACGTAAGGCTATTTTTTTGTTTATTTTTTAGTTCTAAAGATAAGGAGAGACACGATGAAAGCATTGATGAATCAGCTCAGAGAAAGTGCCGTCAAGGCAATTCTCAACGCTGACAGTCCCGAAAATCTTGAAGCGCTGAGAGTTAAGTATCTCGGCAAAAAGGGCGAGCTTACCGCCATACTCAAGCAGATGGGCAAGCTCTCGGCAGAGGAGCGCCCCGTTATGGGTCAGCTTGCAAACCAGATTCGCGCAGAGCTTGAGAGCGCAATTGACGAGACACGCAAAAAGCTCGAAGCCGCCGCTCTTGAGGCACGCCTTGAGCTTGAAACGGTCGATGTCACCGTTCCGGGCGAGGATATCAGGTTCGGCCACAAGCACCCGATGTACAAGGCGCTTGACGAAATTAAGGAGATATTCGTCGGCATGGGCTTTACCGTGCTCGACGGCCCCGAGGTCGAGCTTGCAACATATAACTTCGATAAGCTCAACGCCGAGGAAGGCCACCCCTCCCGCGACTGGTCGGATACGTTTTATTTTGATAAAGACAGCCGCGTCATGCTCCGCTCGCAGACCAGCCCCATGCAGGTGCGTGCAATGGAAACAATGAAGCTGCCCATCCGCATTGTTGCTCCCGGCAGAGTTTACCGCAAGGATGAGGTAGACGCTACTCACTCCCCGATGTTCCACCAGGTCGAGGGCATGGTCATCGACAAGAACGTCACCATGGCAGATCTCAAGGGCACGCTGAACCTTGTCATGCAGGAGCTGTTCGGCGAGGGCACCGTCACGAGATTCAGACCGCACCACTTCCCGTTCACCGAGCCGAGCTGCGAGATGGACGTTCAGTGCCACAAGTGCGGCGGCAAGGGCTGCCCCACCTGCAAGGGCGAGGGGTGGATAGAGGTTCTCGGCGCAGGTATGATCCACCCGAAGGTTCTTGAGATGAGCGGCATCGACAGCGAGGAATACACCGGCTGGGCATTCGGCATGGGCCTTGAGCGCCTTGCAATGCGCAGATTCAAGATATCCGACCTGCGTCTGATATTCGAAAACGACGTCCGCTTCCTGGAACAGTTCTGATGGGAGGAGAAATGATATGAATTTAAGCAGAAAATGGCTCACTGAGTTTGTTGACGGCGTTTCCGTCAGCGATATAGACGACCGCGAATTTTCCGAGGCTATGACCCTCTCCGGCTCTAAGGTCGAAACCTATGAGGATATGGGTGCCGAGATAAGCAATGTTCTCGTCGGCAAGATTCTCTCCATGGAAAAGCACCCCGACTCCGACCATATGTGGATCTGCCAAATCGACATCGGTCAGGCAGAACCTGTGCAGATAGTTACCGGCGCATGGAACATCCATGCCGGCGATCTTGTTCCTGCCGCGCTGCACAATTCGCTGCTGCCCGGCGGCAAGAAGATTACAAAGGGCAAGCTCAGAGGCGTGCTCTCAAACGGCATGCTCTGCTCGCTCAAAGAGCTTAATCTTGACGAGCGCGACTTCCCCTACGGCGTTATAAGCGCCGCTGCGCTTTTGAACGACTATCATCCGCTGGACAAGGATAAGCCCTCGATCCCTGCCGATATCAAGGCTGGTGACAAGGTTTTCGGACCGGTCATAGCGGCGGCCGTGACCGCCGTTGAGAACGCCGGAATCAACCTCTGGAAATGCACCCTGAGCACCGGCGACGGCAGCGCGGTTGTCGTAACTGCTTGCCAGAACATACACGTCGGCGACATGGCAGCATACAACACAAAAAGCGAGAGCATCTGCACTCTCGATGATCTTCACGCCCAGCAGGCCGAGTTCCCCCACTGCATCCCCGACGGTATATTCGTCCTGCACGAGGACGGCATAAAGCCCGGCGACGACATCAAGCCCATCATCGGCGCAGACGATCACGTCGTTGAGTTTGAGATAACCCCCAACCGCCCCGACTGTCTGTCGGTCATCGGTCTTGCACGCGAGGCCGCCGCAACCTTCGGCAAAGAGCTTAAAACACACGAGCCTGTCGTCAAGGGCGGCGCAGACGGCGTTCTCACCGAGCTTCTGTCGGTCGAAACCCAGGCTGCCGATCTCTGCCCGAGATACACCGCGCGCATGGTACGCAATGTTAAGATCGCTCCCTCCCCGAAGTGGATGCGCGAGAGACTGCGCGCAATGGGCGTAAGGCCGATAAACAACATCGTTGATATCACAAACTACGTCATGATGGAATACGGCCAGCCTATGCACGCATTCGACTACCGCTACGTCAAGGGCGGCAGGATCATCGTGCGCCGCGCCGCCGAGGGCGAGGAGCTTACAACGCTCGACGGAAATGTCAGAAAGCTCAACCCCAACATTCTCGTTATCGCGGACGATACTCGCGCGGTCGGCCTTGCAGGCATCATGGGCGGCGAGAACAGCGAGATTGTTTCCGACACGGTTGACGTTGTTTTCGAGTCTGCAAACTTTGACGGAACCTGCATCCGCAAGGGCGCACTGTCGCTTGGTATGCGCACCGAGGCTTCGGCAAAGTTTGAAAAGGGTCTTGACCCTCTGAACACTCTTCCGGCAGTAAACAGAGCCTGCGAGCTGGTAGAAATGCTCGGCGCTGGCGAAGTTGTTGACGGCGTTATCGACATCGTAAACAACATTCCCGAGCCCACCGTGCTCGCGCTGCGCCCGGACAAGATAAACGCTCTGCTCGGCACCGACGTTTCCACCGAGACGATGCAGGATATACTGCGCAGCCTCCAGTTCGGCGTTGACGGCGAGACGATAAGCGTTCCCTCGTGGCGAGGCGACGTCGGCCACTACTCCGATCTTGCCGAAGAGGTCGCACGCTTCTACGGCTACAACAACATCCCCTGCACGCTGGTTTCCGGCGAAAGCACCCTCGGCGGCTACTCGGACGAGCAGCTTCTTGAGCAGCGCCTCGGCTCGCTGTGCCGCGCGGCAGGCTACGACGAGATAATCACCTACTCGTTCATTTCCCCCACCTACTACGACAAGATCCGCATGCCGGCCGATTCGCCCGAGCGCGAGAGCTTCAAGATCCTCAACCCCCTCGGTGAGGATACCTCCATCATGCGCACGACCACACTGCCGTCCATGCTCGAGATACTCACCCGAAACTACAACTTCCGCAACAAGGAAGTCAAGCTCTATGAGCTGGGCAGAACCTACCATCTCGGCGGCAAGGACGGCCTTGCGATCGAGAAAAAGTACCTCACCCTCGGCACCTACGGCGCAAAGGTCAATTTCTTCACCGTAAAAGGTCTTGTTGAGGCAATAATGAAGGATCTGCGCGCCGAGAGCGTCCGCTTCGAGGCATGCACCGACAATCCGTCGTATCACCCCGGCCGCTGCGCGACCGTGTGGGCCGGCGATGAGTGCATCGGCGTGTTCGGCCAGATCCATCCCCTGGTTGCCGCAAACTACGGCGTTGACACCGAGCTTTACTGCGCCGAGCTTTCGCTCGAAAAGCTGCTGGGCGCATGCGGCCCCGATCCGATATACACGCCGCTGCCGAAGTTCCCTGCCGTCACGCGCGATATCGCAGTTGTTTGCGATAAGGCCATCCCCGTTGCAAAGCTCATTGACTGCATAAGCAAGGCCGGCGGCAAATACCTCAAGGGCTGCTCGCTGTTTGATATCTACACAGGCTCGCACATTGCCGACGGCAAGAAATCCGTTGCCTTCTCGCTGACACTCAGAGCCGACGATCAGACCCTCACCGACGATCACGCCGAGGAGACCATGAAGGCCGTTCTCGACGCTCTGGAGCGCGATTTCGGCGCATCGATGCGTTAATTCGCCGCTTTTCGTGCTTTGACCGCAATATTTTCCGCATATTTGCTTTACAATTGAGAATAAACTGGTTATAATAGCACCAAGAAATTTTTTGACCGAGGAGTGATAATTATGGAAGACATCACGAGAAAATTTGCTATCGTTGACAGCAAGACCGAAATGCGCGAGATCCTGTCATCCGTATACAATTCGCTTAAGGTTAAAGGCTACGATCCTATTAACCAGCTTGTCGGATATATCCTCTCCGAGGATCCGACGTACATCACGAACTACAACAACGCAAGAAGCCTTATATGCAGGATAGACAGAGACGAGCTTATGCACGAGCTGCTGACAAATTATCTCGGCAGCGATTGATTTACGGACAGAACGCGCCGGCGGAAAATTCCGCCGGCGCGTTTTTTTGATCATGACGCGACAAAATTTGCAATTAAATGCGGAGCATTTTCCCTGCATGTAACGGCAATTTTGCTTTCGGTTTTATACACAATCGAATATATGTAAGTATTTTGGACTTTTTTGGTTAAATGGCCGTTTTTGCCTTATATTGCCTTGATTTTCACAATTTGCGCAGTTATAATGTAGAAGCTTTTTTAGCAGTGCGCAAAAAACGGCGCAACATTTAAGGAGGAATAATCATGGCAAAAGCTGTTAACCAGGAATGGTTCGAGAAACTGTGCGCAGATGTTCTGCCCAAGTTCTCCGAGAAGAAACCCGGCAAGCTCAATACCTTCACCTACACCGAGATCTGGACCGACAATACCGACGGCAGCACTTTCTGGTTCTACGTTGATGTTCAGGACAACGTATGCGTTGACCACAAGTGCGGCTTTGGCGAGGACACCGCTCCCGACGCAAGCTTCACCGTTATCGGACCTTACGAGAACTTCGCAAAGGTCATCACCGGCGAGTGGGACTCCAAGACTCCGCTCGTTAAGGGCAAGTTCAAGCTCAAGGGCAACCTGCTTGCAGCAGTCGCTCACCTTGGCGTATACCAGAGCCTTATAGATTCCAAGAAGGCTGTTGACTGGGACTACGGTATGTAATGAAACGAACAAAAAACTCCGACCGTCGGTCGGAGTTTTTTCATGTTTAAACCTTATTATTTTGCCTTTATTGCCGCCTCGATGGCTGCTGCCTTATCTGCCGGGACAAGGCCCTTGCTGGTTACGAGATCGAATATCTCGCCGCATGTCTTTTTATAAAACAGCTTGAGGGGGTATTTAAGAAGATTGGGGGCATACTGCTCGCACAGCTCTCTGCCGCCGTTGACCTCAAAGAAGTCCTTAACTGTCATGCTCTTAAAATCCATTGTACTCCTCCTTATCGGGCTTCATTCAAACTTTTAAAAAGGCCCTGCCAAAGGACAGGGCTTGATATGACAATTGATTATTTGTCTGCGTAGCGCTCGTTGAATGCCTTCTCGAGTGCTGCGGCTTCGTCTGCGGTGCAGCGGCCGAGCTTGATGCAGGTATCAACAACGTCGCCGGCCTTCTTATTGTAATAGGGTTTGTACATCAGCTTGGGGAGCTTTGCTATGCCGGGAGTGAACTCCTTGAAAAGCTCAACGCCGTTATACTTCTCCAGAAAATCCTTGCCAAGAGTGTCCTTAAATACTGCCATGATAATTCTCCTTTTGTTTTTTATACGCGAACCTTCCCTATGTCCGCTTTGATGATATGCTCATGTTACAACAATTATGTGTGATTTGTCAAGACCTTGACGTATGCATTGGACATTTTCGACATATTAGACAAATTGGAGCTTAAAATTTCTCAACTATTTTTTTGCATGGAAGTCGCCCTCAGTTCCGCTTATGAGGCGTCGGATGTTGCTGCGGTGCATAAAAATAACAAGCAGCGCAGAGAAAGCGCACATCAAAAGCATTGGCGTGTCTGCATTTGTTAGCCATGCGGCGATAGGAAGCGCTGCCGCAGCGCAGATCGAACCGAGCGATACCTTATGCGTTGAAAGACTCACCGCAAAAAACACGGCGATTATCGCGGCAAACACGGGAAGCCCCGTCATCAAGCCGAGCGCCGCCCCGACGGACACTCCCTTTCCTCCTCGGAATGAGAAGTATACCGGCCAGCAATGGCCGACTATACACGCCGCTCCGGCGAGCGCCTTGCCGGCCTCGCCGGCAATAGCCGCGCCTATCAGCATTGCCGCCGCGGTTTTCACCGCGTCGAGCACAAATGTGGCAATTCCGGCCTTCATGCCGTAAACTCGCGCCATATTGGTCGCGCCGGCATTGCCGCTGCCCTTTTCGCGCACGTCGCCGCCGTATACATGCTTTGAAAGTGGGATCGACGCGCAGAACGAGCCAAGCAGATACGCAATGAGCACAATTATTATATATGTCATGGTCGCAGCTCCTATGTTTCAAAAATTTTAAGTATATTATATCGAAAATTTGAAGTATTTCAATAGTGAAAAATGCACAGTACTATACTGTGCATTTTGTTGATGTTCTATAAATTTACTGTATGGAGAGCACGATCAGCTCATCTCCGGAAACGCGGAATTTCACCTCGTGCCCAGCGTACTGCATTCCGTAGACTCGCTCGGGATCGTCGTGATATCTCGGGCGCGGATCGTTCGAGAGGACATCGACAAGGCCTTCGGGCAAAGCGTCCGAAATGCCGTCGGGCAGCGTTACACGCAGTTTTTTAAACGTTGCCGTGCCCAGGAAGCCGCTGAGCGCATCAGGGTGAGAGTCCGAGTACGCGACGTAGGGCTTTATATCGAATATGGGCGTTCCGTCCATGAGATCTGCACCGCGCACATGCAGCACAGGTCCGCGATCGGACGTAAACTCGATTTTTTCAAGCTCTACAGACGAAAGCCCTAATGGGTTCGGTCTGAACGGCGAGCGCGTTGCAAAAACGCCCATGCGCACGTTTCCGCCGAGGCGCGGCGGACGCACCGTAGGCGACCATTTATCCGTCACGGATTCGGAAAAGCACCATATAAGCCATATGTGCGAGAAGCCCTCGAGTCCGCGCACAGCCTCCTGCTCGCGGTATTCCGGCTCAAACACTATCTCCCCTTTTACGTCGGCTGCAACTCCGCTCTGACGCGGTATTCCGAACTTCGTGTCAAAAGGCGTGTGTATTCGTGCGATTATTTTCATTTCCGGCATATGTTTCACCTGCACTTGTTGATTTTTTCCGTTTGTTATTATATTATATAGTATAGATTATATAGTTTATAAACTAAATGTCAATTCACCCGGAGGCGAATTATTTGGAATATGTTTTGCGTACACAAAATCTGACCAAGCAATTTGGTGAAAAAACGGCCGTCAAGAATGTAAGCATGCAGATCAAGAAAGGCGAGATCTACGGCTTCATCGGCAAAAACGGCGCCGGCAAAACAACGCTCATGCGCCTTGTTCTGGGCGCGGCAATGCCGACAGGCGGCAGCATTGAGCTGTTCGGCGGCGAGGAAAGCGAGAATGAGGCCCGTCACCGCATCGGCGCGCTGCTTGAGTATCCGTGCATATACAAAAACTGCACTGCACTTGAAAACCTGCGTCGCTTCGCGATACTCACCGGCACCGATACCGACGAGCTGGAAGATATTCTCGACCTTGTAGGCCTGAAAGGCGTGGGCAAGAAAAAAGCCGGGCAGTTTTCGCTCGGCATGAAGCAGCGCCTTGCCATAGGCATCGCCCTGCTCGGCCACCCTGAGTTTCTGGTGCTCGACGAGCCGATAAACGGCCTCGACCCGGCCGGGATCAAGGAGATCCGAGATGTTATTCTGGTGCTTAATCAGAAAAAGGGCGTTACGTTTTTGGTATCGAGCCACCTGCTCGACGAGCTGTCGAAGATCGTAACGACCTACGGCATAATAAAAGACGGCGTTCTTATCGAGCAGATAACGGCGAAGGAGCTTGAGGGGCGCTGCCGCCATCATCTAAAGCTCAGGGTAGATAACATTCCCAAGGCGCAGGCGCTTCTGGAATGCATCGCAGACCCCAAGGCCGTCAAAATTCAGGATGACTGCATTTACTTATTCGATCTGCTCGATAAAAGCGACAAGGTAAACCGCCTTCTCGTGCGCCACGGAATAAAGGTCAGCGAGCTGTCGATGCAGACGGCAAGCCTTGAGGAATACTTTCTTGAAAGGATGGGCAAGTGACATGGCTAAGCTTCTGCGCTTTGAATTTCATAAGCTCATCCGCCAAAAGAGCTTTTACATCTGCCTGGCAGTTGCCGTTGCGATGCTCGTCGTTTCTACCTGCACGACTTATCTAATGAGCAAAGACGTTAAGGATACGGCCGAAATGGGCATAGACGCAATGAACGTCATGATCGGCTCTGCATCCGGCGGCGTTCTGAGCATGGTAATCGGCGTGTTCATTCCCCTTTTTGTTTGCGAGGACTATGTTTCCGGCACGATACGCAACATCGTAACGCGCGGCTACTCGCGTCTCGCTATCTTCTCGGCAAAGCTTATAGCCGTCACGCTTGCGACCGCCGTAATGACGATAGCGTGCATGGCCGCAGGGTACCTGATCGGCCTTATATTCTCCGGCCCCGGCATCGAGCCTTTCGACGCAGCTACGGTGAAAATACTGCTATGTCAATTGGCCGTAATGCTGGCCGAGGGTGCGCTGTTTTATGCCATAAGCACCGTTTTGCAGAAAACCGGCGGCTCTATCGCCGTGTGTCTTGTTCTTCCAATGGTGCTGACCATTGTCCTAACGCTTGCAGACACAGCTCTGGCCGAAAGGGATATCTCGCTCTCTGCCTACTGGCTCGAGCGCATTTCCGGCACGCTTTCGTCGTTTGACGTTAAAAGCGCCGACATGAAAAAGGCGCTGCTGACGGCGCTGGGCTATTTTGTCGTAACGAGCGCCGGATCGTTCCTCGCCGTCATGAAAAGAGAATACTGAAAAAGACAGGATCGTTTGATCCTGTCTTTTTTGATAACTTAGCGTTCTTTGCATTAAAAATTTATGGAGACTAACACGGCCATTACCGTCGGGGCAAGCGTCAAAACAAGGCCGATCGCCGTCCAGATAAAGGCTTTCTTATATTCGCCCGGCGTCTTGCCCTGAACGGCATTTTTTATGCATTCAAGCACGCCGTAAAACGTGGCCGGAATGATGATAATGCCTGCAAAGGCCATGACGTTTGAAAGGAAGCCCCAAAAAGAGATAAATACACTGACAACACTATCCATAGCGGAATCTCCTTTCGCCAAGTTTTCGGATCTCAGGCAATCTCTGTGAGCCTATTTTCAAAATACCATACTTTTTCGTCTATGTCAATATGCTCCATTTACAATATTCTCAATTTGTTTTACTGAAGTAGCACTTGTGAAAAAACTAATTCTCGGCATGGTTTTTTATATCTTTGTATTGTCAACAAAAAAAGAGTCCGTCAAAGACGGACTCTTGAAATTATATCTTATTTCTTTGCGTTTTCGAGCGTTTCGCTGTTTCCGGCTTTGGCGCTGGCTGCTACCAGGCCGCCGAGGGCGAGCAGTGCGATAACGTTCGGGATGACCATGAGCTGGTTGAACATATCCGTCAGCTCCCACACGAGGTCGTTGGACAGCAGCGAGCCGAGGAAGATGAAGGCTATAGCTATGATCGAATACGGCAGAACAGCCTTCTTGCCGAACAGATACTCAATGTTGATGCGGCCAAAGAGGTTCCAGCCGATGATGGTCGTGAATGCGAAGAACAGCAGGCATATCGCGACGAATGCGCTGCCAAAGCTTTCGCCAAACACACTGCCGAACGCGAGCTGAGCAAGATTCGTCTTTGCAACGCCCAGTGCGTCAAGATTCTCGGAGCTTGTCATGACGCCGGAGAGTATGCCGTCACCGGTGTACAGAGTTGAGATAACGACAAGTGCGGTCATGGTGAGAACAACGAAAGTATCGATAAACACGCCGATCATTGCAACAACGCCCTGCTCGTGGGGGCACTTGACCTTTGCCTGAGCGTGCGCGTGAGGAGTTGAGCCCATACCGGCTTCGTTGGAGAACAGGCCGCGCTTAACGCCCTGAGAAATAGCCTGCTTGATAGCAAAGCCGATCGAGCCGCCGATGACTGCGGTGGGGTTGAATGCGTACTTGAAGATCATGCCGAAGGTCTCGGGGATGTACTGAATGCGGCAAACGAGAACAACAAGTCCGCCGAGGACATAGAGGATTGCCATGACGGGAACGATCTTCTCGGCAACCGCCGCAACGCGGTGAGCACCGCCGATGAAGATGAATGCGCAGATAACTGCGATTATTGCGCCCATGACCCATGACGGGATGCCGAATGCGTTCTGGCAGCTCTCGCCGATGGAGTTGGACTGAACCATTGCGCCCATGAAGCCGAGCGCAAGGATGATAGCGACTGCGAAGAAGCCTGCCATGAACTTGCCGAAGCCGTTATTGAAGGCCTTCTTAATGTAGTAAACAGGGCCGCCGGCAACGGTGCCGTCGGGGTTGACAACGCGCGTTTTCTGAGCGAGGACAGCCTCGGCGTAGATGGTGCTCATGCCGAAGAAGGCGATTATCCACATCCAGAAGATCGCGCCCGGGCCGCCGACGAGGATTGCGCCGCAAGCGCCGACGATGTTGCCTGTGCCGACCTGCGCGGCTATCGCCGTTGCAAGCGCCTGGAACGAGCTCATGCCGCCCTCATGCTTGCCGCCGTGAAGCGAGAAGTTGCCGAAAACCTTGCGCCAGCCTTCGCCAAAGCAGCGAACCTGAACGAACTTGGTCTTGAAGCTGAAATACAGGCCGCAGCCGACCAGCATGATTATAAGAATATAATCCGACAGGTACATGTTCACGGTCTGAACGATTTTTAATACTGCATCCATTTTCTTTTTTCCTCCTTGTTGAGCAACAAAAAAACTGCTGAAAAAATCAGCAGCTCCGGAGACATATTAGAAAACATATAAAAATAAAATTTATGCTTTCCTCTGTCCTTTGGCCTGAGAGATTCGGCGCGCAGCGCCTTACACCTTCGGCACCCTTTCGGGATTCTCCAGAGCATCCTCCGCCTCCAGTCTCTTGCGATTCTTGAGGTTTCACAGGATTTATGCATGTATGTTAGCACACTGTTCACAGTATGTCAATAACTTTAAATCGTTAAATAAAATTTTATCGTCCTGCACAATTAATAGATCGTTAACACAAACGAAGTTTACATATACTACAATAGACTGACTTCCGTGAAAGGACAATTTGAACATGAAAAAAGTAATTTCTCTTATTCTCTGCGTGCTTATGCTCGGCAGCTGCTTTGCTTTTGCCGACACCATTGAGGGCAGCCGCACCGTTATCGGCGCGGATCTTGACGCAGACGAAGTGGCATCTGTTTATAAAGAATTCGGCATTTCTCAGGGCGATGTCAAGGAGCTTACGGTTACAAACGCAGAAGAGCGCGAATACCTCAAGGGTCTTGTCGATGAAAGCCTCATCGGCACAAAGTCCATCTCCTGCGTATACATCGAGGCGCTCAGCGAAGGCAAGGGACTTGACGTAATGGTCAAGAACATTACCTGGTGCACTCCGGACATGTACATGAACGCAATGGTGACCGCCGGCATAACCGATGCAAACGTCAGGATCGTCGCGCCCTTCAACGTCTCCGGCACCGCAGCGCTCACCGGTATATACAAAGCATACGAGGACATAACCGGCAAGAAGCTCGATGACAATGCAAAGCTTGTCGGCACCCAGGAGCTTACCGTTACGGCAGAGCTTGCCGACGAGATTGGCAGCGCGGACTCCACCGCCATCGTAAACCAGCTCAAGCTCATCCTCGACCAGACCAAGGACATGACCGACGATCAGCTCCGCGAGGAGATCAAGAAGATCGCAGCCGAATACGACGTAAGCCTCACCGACAGCCAGATAGACAGCCTCGTTTCCCTGTGCCGCTCGATGGAAAAGCTCGATACCGCAGCGCTCAAGGAAAAGGTCGAGCAGGTGCAGAAGTACCTGAAGGATATCGTCAGCAAGCAGGGCGAGATAAAGCAGTTTCTCTCCAACGTCGCCGATACCGTGACCGAGTTTGTCAATAAGGTCGTCGATTTCATCCGCGGCATCTTCGGGTGATCATTACTCCGGGAGAATTCCTAACCCAATTGAACAGCATCCCCCCATTTGTTAAGCAGTATATCAATGTTCGATAAGTGGGGGCATTTTATTATTCATTGGCGCAGTCCGCACTCTTGACAGTGCTCCGATTTTAAAAACGGCAGGTGGGTAAAATGGAGTTTAGACAGCTGCAATATTTCGTTGCCGTTGCCGAGGAGGAGAGCTTCTCCAGGGCAGCAGAAAAAATGAACGTGTCGCAACCGTCTTTAAGTAAGGCCATTCAGAGCATTGAAGATGAATACGGCGTCACTCTTGTCAAGAGAACAACTCGCTCTTTCAAATTGACGGTTGCGGGAGAGCTTATCTTCAAACAGGGTGAAAAGCTCATTGACGATTACGAGCAGCTTAAGGACAAGCTCAGCGAGCTGTCGAGCGACTATATGAGTGAGATCAGGATCGGCATACCTCCGGTGCTAAATACAATAATGGCATCCGACATGTTATCCGGCTTTTCAAAGCAGCATCCACGGCTTAAGCTTTTGTTCACCGAGATGGGCAGCAAACCAATAATTTCGAATGTCATCAAGGGTGAGCTTGACGTTGGCTTTGTTTTGCTGCCGGATGACTGCTCAGAGCTTTCCGTGCGCAGGATAATGTCAGATGAGATCGTTCTTGTCGTTCCCGAGGGGCATGAGCTGGCCAAATATAAGGCGATATCAATACGGCTTTTAAAGGATATACCGCTTATCATGCTCGACTCGACATATCAGATATATGATAATGTCATGCGCGCATTTAATCGCGCAGGCATTGAGGCGAATATAATAGCCTTGAGCAAAAGCTGGGATTACATAGTGGAGCTTGTCCGCCTGTCGCACGGAATAACGATACTACCGAGACCGATCTTGAAGAAAACGCAGGGGCTCGTTGCGGTTCCATTTATAGAGCCGTTTTCAAAATGGCAGATCGTGGCCATAACGAAAAAAGGCGAATATATTCCGGCGCGTGTAGAAAACATGATAAACTATTTTCAGAAAATATACAAAAAGTGAGCAAAGTTTAGTGATACTGTATCTCCGGAGACCTTGTTGGCAGCAAGGTCTCTTTTTTAATTATCATGCGGCAAAACGCCATTTATTCTTTGTATGAATAAATCATATGCAATTTTAGTATTTCACACAAGACAGATCATCTTGTATAATGAGATCGTGACAAAATTAACAACGGCGATTTGTCTAAACATATGCCGCGATATCGACAAGCATACTATCCACGGTGAGCCGTGGCAAAATATAAAAAAAACAAAAGGAGGCATTACCAATGAAAGAGTATCAGTATTTTCGCGTAGAAATTGAGGGTCACATCGCAACTATAACGATCTCCCGTCCAAAAGCGCTCAACGCACTCAGCTGGGATCTTGTAACTGAGCTTGAAACTGTTATCGACGACGTCTCGGCCATGGAGGACGTATGGGTCGTAATATTCACAGGTGACGGTGACAAAGCATTCGTCGCCGGCGGAGATATCAAGGAAATGTACGTCATGAATCCCGAAAAAGGCGTTGCATATTCAAAGCTCGGCACCCGCGTCCTGTACAAAATCGAAAACATGCCACAGCCTACCATCGCAGCAGTCAATGGTTACGCACTCGGCGGCGGCACTGAGATAGCAATGGCTTTTGACATGCGCATTGCTTCCGACAGAGCAATATTCGGCCAGCCCGAAACCGGTCTCGGCATTATTCCCGGCTTTGCGGGAACTCAGCGTCTGTCTCGTCTTGTCGGTAAGGGAATGGCAAAGATGATGATATTCACCTCTATGCGCATAAAGGCAGACGAAGCACTGCGCATCGGTCTGGTTCAGCGCGTCGTTCCTCATGAGTCGCTTATGGATGAGGCCAAAAAGCTGGCAAATCAGATAGCCTCCTGCAGTCCCAACGCCGTACGTCTGGCAAAGTCCGCCATTAACCAGGGCTTTGAAATGGACTTCTGGTCGGCAAACGTATATGAGTCACATGTATTCGGCCTGTGCTTCACAAACAGCGATCAGGTCGAGGGCATGAGAGCCTTTGTTGAAAAGGATAAAGCCGTATTCACCGGCAAGCCGCTCCCCAAGGGCGATAAGTAAGGCAGCAAACATTTTAACATATCCTCTATAGCAAGAAGCCCCCACTTGTCTGAATGGGTTCTCAGACAAGTGGGGGCGGTTTTTATGCCAATCTGAGTCCGATGACGCCGAGGAGGACCATGGCCATGAAGAAGAGTTTTTTAGGGCTTTTGCTCTCTTTAAAAACGATTATGCCGAAGAGGACATTGAACAGCGTTCCCAATCCCGTCCACACGGCGTAGGACACGCCGAGCGGCAGAGTTTTTGTCGCAACAGACAGCAATCCGATACTCGCACAGGAGCATATCGCCGTCAGCACGGTAAATTTCACGTTTTTAAGGCCGTTTGAGAGTTTCATGCACACCGTAAACGCCAGCTCAAAAAAGCTTGCGCAGATCAAAACGAGCCACATCATCTTGCCTCTCCCTCCTTATCGCAGAGCTTGAGCCCGAGTATACCGATGATGAGAACGCCAAGCGAAAGCATTTTAAGCAGACTTGCGCCTTCTTTGAGGACAAATATGCTTATAAACGTAGTTCCGACAACTCCGATGCCGGTGAACACTGCATAGCTCAGCCCGATGCCAAGCGTATTTACCGCCTTGGCAAGCAGGAAAAAGCTCGCTATGAGTATCGCAATGGTTATCACGCTCGGCCAGAGCACCGTAAACCCATGGCTGAGCTTCATCGTATACGCCCAAACTATCTCCATAAGCCCGGATACAACAAGCAGTATCCATGCCGTGTTTTTTTCTTTCATAGTTCCTCCTTATGATTTTAAATAACAAAAACCGGGAGAGGTATTGATCTGCCAATACTGCTCCCGGGCTTTTATCCCTCCGTGCAGCGCCAAAAGCGCCGTTTTATCTCGGTCCAGTCGCAGTTAATGCCGGAACCCTATAAAACATCATATCGTTTTCAATTTTCAAGCGCGTCGATATACCGGCACGCGGCAAGCGCCGCGGCAGAGCCGTCGGCTGCCGCCGTTGTGAGCTGGCGGACGGTCTTTTTGCGGCAGTCGCCGGCAACGAACACACCCGGCGTTTTGGTGCAGCAGCTCTCGTCGGAATCGGCATAGCCGCCGTCATCAAGGTCCATAAGCTGCGAGAATATGCCGTTATCGGGCGCGTGGCCAATTGCGACAAACAGTCCGTCAACGGCGATCTCGCGCTCGTTGCCATCGGCATCGGCTACGCGTATGCCGCACAGCTCATCCTGACCGAGCAGCGCGGTTATGCTGCTGCCGAGCACAAACTCGACATTATTGCGCGCTTTGAGCGCTTCCACGAGCTTTGCCTCGCCGCGGAAGGTATCTCTGCGGTGGATAAGATATACCTTGGAGCAGGTATCGCTCAAAAGCAGCGCATCCTGCAATGCAGAGTTTCCGCCGCCGTTGACGGCGACCTCCCTGCCCTTGTAAAACGCACCGTCGCACACGGCACAGAAGCAGACGCCGGCTCCCATAAGCTCTTCCTCGCCGGGAATGCCAAGGGTGCGCGGTCTTGCGCCGGAGGCAATGATAAGCGCTTTTGCCTCAAAAGTGCCGCCAAAATCGGTCTTAACGCGCTTTATATCCCCGTCAAGCTCGACCGAGGTAACTTCGTCAAGCTCAAGCTCAGCGCCCTGATCGAGCGCCTGCGCGGTGAACTTATCGCCAAGCTCTGCACCCGACACAGATGGTATGCCGGGGAAATTTTCGACCTTGGGCGACCATGTTATCTGACCGCCGAAGGTGCTTTTTTCTATTACGAGAACGCTTTTTCCCGCTCTCAAGGCGTAGAGGGCGGCAGTTAATCCTGCCGGCCCTCCGCCGATGACTATAATATCATGCATTATTTTGCCTTCGTTTACTTGAAAAGATAGTTCTTTATCGCGCCGGCGCCGGCAAACTTCTCGACATGCTCGCCGTCAACGATGACAAGTGTCGGAGCCTGCTTTACGCCGTAAGACAGTGCAAGGTCAACGTTCTCCTCGGCCATGATCTTCTCGCATTCAAAGCCTGCCTTGTCCAGATAGCTGTACACTATGCGGCAGTTGGGGCAGTTTTCACGCGTGAAGAGGATCTTGCGCTTGCCGGTGGAGTTTTCGCAGATCTCCTCCTCAACGGCAGGCTCCTGCTCGGGCTTTGCCTCGGGGTGCAGGGGACCTTTGTGCTTGAGGACGGAGGTGCCGATGTTATACTCCTTGCGCTCCTTATACTCCTGAGTTTTGCCTGCATTCCAGTTCTGCACGGGACGGTAGTAGCCGGTGATGCGGCTGTATACCTCGGCACTTTCGCCGCACTCGGGGCAGGTGAACTGTTCGCCGGTGAGGTAGCCGTGATTCTTGCAGACGGAGTAGGTCGGGCTTATGGTGTAGTACGGCAGCTTGTAGTTTTCCGCGATCTTGCGGACAAGATTTGCGGCCGCTTCCCAGTCGGGCAGCTTCTCGCCGAGGAATGCGTGGAATACGGTGCCCGAGGTGTACAGCGTCTGAAGCTCGTCCTGAATATCGAGAGCTGAGAAGATATCGTCGGTGTAGCTTACAGGCAGATGGCTGGAGTTGGTGTAGTACGGAGTGTCGCCCTGAGAGGCGGTGATGATATCGGGATACTGCTCAACATCGTGCTTTGCAAGGCGGTAAGAGGTGCTCTCTGCCGGAGTGGCTTCGAGGTTGTACAGATCGCCGTACTGCTCCTGATAATCCGAAAGGCGCTCGCGCATGTGGTTGAGTACCTTCTTGGTGAAATCCTGGCACTTTTCGGTGGTCATATCGGCGCGGATCCAGTTTGCGTTGAGTCCTGCTTCGTTCATGCCGACAAGGCCGATTGTGGAGAAGTGGTTATCGAAGTTTCCGAGGTAATACTTGGTGTAGGGGTAAAGTCCCTCGTTGAGGAGCTTTGTTATAACATTGCGCTTTACCTTCAGCGAGCGCGCGGCTATGTCCATCATCTTGTCGAGGCGCTTGAAAAAGTCTGCCTCGTCGGTCGCCAGATACGCAATGCGCGGCATATTGATGGTAACAACGCCGATAGAACCCGTGCTCTCGCCGGAGCCGAAGTAGCCGCCGGACTTCTTGCGAAGCTCGCGCAGGTCAAGGCGCAGACGGCAGCACATGCTGCGGACATCCGAAGGCTCCATATCGGAGTTTATGTAGTTTGAGAAGTACGGAGTGCCGTACTTTGCGGTCATTTCAAACAGGAGCTTGTTGTTCTCGGTGGGAGACCAGTCGAAGTCCTTGGTGATCGAGTAAGTCGGGATCGGGTACTGGAAGCCGCGGCCGTTTGCATCGCCCTCGATCATGATGTCGATAAAGGCCTTGTTGACCATGGCCATTTCTTCAACGCAGTCGCCATAGGTGAAGTCCTGCTCCTTGCCGCCGACTATGGCAGGCATGTCCTTGAGGTCGGCGGGAACCGTCCAGTCAAGGGTGATATTTGAAAACGGAGCCTGGGTGCCCCAGCGCGACGGAGTGTTTACACCGAAGATGAACGACTGGATGCACTGCTTGACCTCTTTGTAGGTGAGGTGGTCTATCTTGACAAACGGCGCAAGGTAGGTATCGAAGCTCGAAAACGCCTGAGCGCCGGCCCACTCGTTCTGCATGATGCCGAGGAAGTTTACCATCTGATTGCACAGCGTGCTCAGGTGGCTTGCCGGGGAGGAATTTATCTTGCCCGGAATGCCGAGGCCCTGCTGGATCAGCTGCTTGAGGCTCCAGCCGGCACAGTAGCCGGTGAGCATACTCAGATCGTGCAGGTGCAGGTCGCAGTTGCGGTGGGCATTGCCGATCTCCTCGTCGTAAATCTCGCTGAGCCAGTAGTTTGCGGTGATAGCTCCGGAGTTAGAAAGGATAAGGCCGCCGACCGAATAAGTGACGGTAGAGTTTTCCTTGACGCGCCAGTCGAGAACGTTTACATAGCTGTTGACGGTCTCTTTATAGTCAAGGTAGGTGTTTTTCATATTGCGCAGTTTCTCGCGCTGCTTACGATAAAGTATATATGCCTTTGCAACACCCTCATAGCCGCCGCGCGACAGCACCGCCTCGACGCTGTCCTGAATATCCTCGACCGCGACATAGCCGTCTTTTATCTTCGGCAGGAAGTCAGCCGAGACCTTGAGCGCGATGAAATCGATGATATCATCGGTGTACTCGGTGTCGGTGGCCTCAAACGCCTTTTTAATGGCGTTTGCGATCTTGGTGATGTCAAAGTCTACGATTTTTCCGTCTCTCTTAATGATCTTGTACATTTGTTTCCTCCATATTTCTCTCAAACGCCTCTTACCTCGACCGTCGGAACATAGTCCCGAACGGCATCGGCCAGTGCGTGCATCTGCTTTTCGTCGTATGCTGCAAGTCCGTCCGGCAGGATGAGATTGCCGGAGTCTTTAAACTGCTGCAAATAATATTCCTTTGCGCCTTCTATCCACTTAGCTGCGCCTATGAGGCTTTCCTTCGTGTGGATACCCTTTACGACCGTCGTGCGAAATTCATAATCCGTTTCACCGCTCAGGAGCATTTCCTTCGATCTTTCGACAGGGGCAATGTCAAACGACTCAAGCCCTATCGTCCGAGCATACTCCTCCGGCGCGTTTTTAATATCCATGGCAACGCGGTCAACGAGCTTATTTTTGATTATCTCGGAAAGAAGCTCCGGGTTTGAGCCGTTGGTGTCGAGCTTTATCTTATAGCCCATCTCCTTCACGCGCGCCAAAAACTCAGGCATATCCGCATGCAGCAGCGGCTCGCCGCCCGTAACGGCAACACCGTCGAGCACTCCCCTGCGCTTTTGCAAGAAGCCGAACACCTCGTCATCCGTGAGGCACTCGTCGTCTATCTGCTCGGGGAGAACGAGCATGGCGTTGTGGCAAAACGGACATCTGAAATTGCAGCCTGCTGTGAACACAGTGCACGCGACAACTCCGGGATAGTCAAGAAGCGTTAATTTTTGAATGCCTGTAACCTTCATGTCTGTCTCCTTATTTCAACGGTCTAAACAATAGCATAAGCGAGTTGCCATGTCAATAGAAAAACACAAAATGTAGTTATTTTTACCGCTTTGTAACCCTATTCACCACAAAATATTGTGGTGCGTATCTTTACGGAGAGTTATTTTTTTGCGGCATTTTATGGCTTTGAAACTTTTTCACCACGTCGAAAACGCTGATTATACAATGCTTAGCGCCGTTTTTGCTTGCTTTGAATCTCATAATCAAAGTGTAATTGCAAGTTTCGCTGCAACACAAGATTTTGTGTCTGTGTTCTTATATTAACACAAGTTATGTTGCCGATGTTGTGGCGCAGGCCGCAAAAATGCCGAAACGGAGAAAAAATCCGTTTCAGCATTTGAGCTTTAATTTTTACAGCGACTGAATGACCGCTTCCGCACATTTCATGCCGTCAACGGCGGCAGAGGTTATGCCTCCGGCATAGCCTGCGCCCTCGCCGCAGGGGTAAAGGCCGCGTATCTGCGATTGGCGGCGCTCATCCCGCAATATGCGCACCGGCGATGACGAGCGCGTTTCCGGCGCCGTGAGCACGGCGTCCGGCGCGTCAAAGCCATTGAGCTTCCGTCCAAGCTCGGGCAGAGCGTTTTCGAGCACCGAGCTTATCCGCTCCGGCAGGACATCGTGAAGATCACACCAGAAAACGCCGGGGCGGTAGCTCGGCAGTACGCCGCCCTCCCCCTCGCTTTTCCTATGTGCGATAAAATCGCCGACTTTCTGCGCCGGGGCGCGATAGCTGCCGGAGGCAGCGAACGCCGCACGCTCGATATCGCGCTGCCAGTACATACCGCCGAGCGGCCCTTCGTACGGAAAATCCTCGGGAGAAAGTGTCACAAGCAGCGCGCTGTTTGCGTTCTCGCCGTCGCGGCAAGAGTTGCTCATGCCGTTTGTGCACACGCCGCCGGTCTCGGATGCCGCGGCAATAACCTCGCCTCCGGGGCACATACAGAAGGTATACGCGCTTGTTCCGTCAGGAAGATGCACATTAAGCGAATAGTCGGCTGCCGGCAGAGACTCATTATCCTCGCCGTACTGCGAAATATTTATCATTTTTTGCTTATGCTCTATGCGCGCTCCCATCGAAAACGGCTTTGCCTCCATAGGAACTCCCACTTTTTCGAGCATCTCGAACGTATCGCGAGCCGAGTGACCAACAGCGAGGACGAGCCTTTCGCAGGGCAGCTCGTACTCGTCCGTTTCGTCCGCCACCCGAACTGCGCGCAGCACGTTATTTTCCGTAACAAGCCCCGTGAGCTTTGAGCTAAAGCGCACCTCGCCGCCGTGAGCGATGACGGCTTTTCGTATGCTCTGCACTACATTAATAAGTATATCCGTTCCGATATGCGGCTTTGCGTCATAGAGTATGCTCTCGGGCGCGCCGTGCTCGTAAAACGTACGCAGTATCCAGCGGATGCGCATATCGCGTATGCCGGTGCCGAGTTTGCCGTCGGAAAACGTTCCGGCTCCGCCCTCTCCGAACTGGACGTTGCACTCGGTGTCAAGCTCACCGCCTGCGCGGAAGGCTTCGACCTTTTTTCTGCGCGTTTCGGCATCGGCGCCGCGTTCGAGCACAATGGGCTTTAGTCCCGCCATGCTCAGAACAAGCGCCGCGAACATTCCGCCCGGCCCGAAGCCGGCAACGACGGGACGAGTTTCGGCACTTGCCTGCGGCACGGTGTACTCCGGCTCTTCATACGCGGCGACGTTTTTGCTTTTGCATTTTGCCAGCAGCTTTTCCTCGTTATCGACCGTAACGGCGGCGGAATACAGCCAGTGTATATCATTTTTTCTGCGCGCATCAAGCGAGCGCTTTGTTATCTTAACATCTTTTATCGCCCAAGTCGGGAGCTTCAGCTCGCGCGCGGCCTTGACTTTCAGCCGATCGCTGCTCTGCCCGATATCGAGGCGCAGATTTCTCACCAGTATCACTTGCCGAGCCTCCCTGCAGTCACGCCGCTTGCCCACGCCCACTGGAGGTTATAGCCTCCGCAGTCGGCGTCAACGTCCAGAAGCTCGCCCGTTATGAAAAGATGCGGAACGAACCAGCTCTCAAGCGTTTCGGGGTTTACGCCGGTGGTCTTGATGCCGCCGGCCGTCACCTGAGCATGGTCAAAATCCTCAACGCCGCGCAGCTCGATGCAAAAATCGCGGCAGGCAGCGGCTATCGCGGCGATCTGCGGCTGTTCGAGCCTCTCGAGCGGAGTCTGCCCCGGAACGCCGGCGTATTTAACTACCATTCTGCCGAGTCGGTTGTGCAAAACTCCGGTGAGCGCATCGTCGGCGCATAAGCTTGGATTTGCCTTTATCCTTGCGCGCAGCTTAGCCTCTATATCCTCGTTTCCGGACAGGTCTATGTGCACCTTTCCTTTGCCGATCTGAGCCGCGGCGCGCGAAATATCAAACGCCGCCGGGCCGGACAGACCGGTTTCGGTAAATTGCAGCTCGCCGAAGCTTTCGGCAATTATCTCTCCGTCCTTTTCAAGGCGCAGCTTTGCCATTACTCTCACGCCCTTGAGCGCGCGCGGATAATTGGGATCGGTCACAAGCTGCACGAGCGAGGGCAGCAGAACCGTGCTCTTATGCCCCAACAGCTTTAAAAGCTCGTATCCGTCGTGCACTCCGCCGACCTTTGCTCCGGCCGCGCCGCCGCAGGAAACTATGACGAAGTCTGCATTGATCTTACCATCATCGGTCAGGACCGAAAAGCCCTCGCCGCGTCTTTCTATCTTACGCGCAGGACATGAGGTTTTGACCGTTATGTTATCGCGCATGAGCGCAAAGCGCAGAACATCTACCACGCTGTTTGCCGAGTTTGACTGCGGATACACTCTGCCGCCGTACTCGCAGCTCACGGCAAGGCCGAGAGAATCGAAAAAGCGCAGCGTGTCCTCGGGCGTAAAGCGCGAGAGCACCTCGTCTGGAAAGCCAGGCTGCGCGCCGTGGTAATGCTCGGGAGCCGCGCCCGTGTTTGTGAGATTGCATCTGCCGTTTCCGGTGCTCAGGAGCTTTTTGCCGACACGCTGCTGGCGCTCGAGCAGTATTACATTATTATTCTTATCATTCGAGGCCGTTATCGCAGCCGCCATTCCGGACGCGCCGCCGCCTATGATCACAATCGTATTCATATCATTCACCGCAGTGGTAGAGTATATCGTGCGCAACAGGCTCATAAAACGCGCGGCGTATCTCGTCGGAGTCCTTTGTTGAGCCGAGAATGCACATTATCTTTGCAAGCGCGGATTCCGTCGTCATGTCATACGCTTCGAGCACGTTCCGCCAACCCTTGAGTCTGTGGCCGACATTGTACACCGCAAGATCCGAGCCTTCATTCTGCACCTGGGTGGTCATGATTATGACCTTGCCGCGGCCGATGGCGTTTATGACTATATCCAGAAACTTATCGTCGCCGTAGCTCGGCAGACCGCCGACGCCGAAGGACTCGATAATGACTGCATCCTTGCGCTCTGCAAGAAACTCAAAAAGCTCAAAATCAATGCCGGGGATCATTTTTATAAGTCCGACATTGGTGTTAAGCTCGGTGCAGAACTGCGGCTTTTCAAGACTTTCGGGCTTTATATACTGCATGAGCACCCCATCCTGGAGTGTTGCTATATAGGGGTAGTTTATGCTTGAGAATGCGGCGTAGGACTTCGACCTTGTTTTTCGTGCACGGGTGCCGAGTATGACGCGGCCGTTAAAAACAATGTTCACGCCGCACATATCGTCAGAGCAGGCGCAGGTGAAAGCGTCGAGCAGGTTCACCTTTGAGTCCGTGGATTCAAAATTTATAGGCTTCTGCGCGCCGGTGAGGATAACAGGCTTTTTCGAGCCGCGGATCATGTAGCTGAGCGCCGCGGCCGTGTACGCCATGGTGTCTGTACCGTGGCTTATTACAAAGCCGTCGTATTTATCGTAATTATCGCGCACACACTTTGTTATCTGCACCCAATGCGCCGGAGTCATGCTCGTGCTGTCAACATTAAAAAGTGAGATGCACTCGACCTCGCAGAGCTTTGATATGGCAGGAACGAGCGCCAGAAGCTCATCGGGCCGCAGCTGCGGCGAAAGCGCGTTGCCGCTTATCTGCGACGCTATCGTGCCTCCGGTTCCGATCATGAGTATCCTTTTCATTTGCGCTCGAACACCCCACTCTTGCCGCCGGTCTTTTTAAGAAGGCGGATATCCGTTATCTCAATATCGCGCTGCACGGCCTTGCACATGTCATACACCGTAAGCGCCGCAACGCTCACAGCGGTGAGTGCTTCCATCTCGACGCCCGTTGCGCCGGTGCATTTTGTCGTTGCAACTATCTCGACGCTGTGCCTTTCCTCGCACAGCGAGATGTCGATATCCACGCCGGATATCATGATCGGGTGGCACATCGGAATAATGTCCGACGTGCGCTTTGCGCCCATGATTCCGCCGACCTGCGCGACATTGAGCACATCGCCCTTTTTCATGCCGCCCGTTTTTATAAGCTCAAAGGTCTCGGCATTGACAAGCACTCTGCCTGCCGCAACAGCAGTGCGCACGGTGTCCGCCTTTTCGGACACGTCTACCATCTTCGCTCTGCCGTTTTCATTAAAATGCGTAAAATCTGCCATAATAATTCTCCGTATCGTTAAGATATGCTTATTTTATATTCCGCCCGGCACCTTGTCAATGCTCATGCGGCGCAGTATGTAATTGTTAACGTACAACGAACAATATGTTAACTATTACCAATACTGCTTGCATTTACAAATTTTATATGCTATCATATGCGTAGATATTGTATATACACGTTACCAAAAAGCTGACTAAATGCAGACACTGAAGCCGTTTGGCTACCGCTGATCAATTTTTATTAGCCTCAATCAGACGCACGTTGTTAACTTGAAAGGATGTGTTTAAGTGCAGTATTTATCTAAGTGCCACGTATAAGGTTGGCTGTGATAATACAAGAATGTACTTTGTAATTGATGGCACTACTTATGCGGAAGTTGCGTTATCAAAAATTCCTTTTACGCGCAATACGATTGAGGTCTTAACAGAAACACACAGCGTTTCTGATCAAAGCCCCGGTTCTTGCTCTAATCCGCTAACAATGGGTGCGGTTAAATACAAAAGCAATTCTGATACATGGTACAGCACAAGTTGCACTTGTTCATCGGGCATCACCGGAATTGGCGATTTATCCACACAGCGCAATAACATTCCCTCTTCAGGTGCTTCAACTTGGGAAGTTTGGGATTCTCGTTATTAAGGAGGTATTAAAATGAAAAAGCGTATCAAAATTTTTGCCGGAGCTTTAGCTGCCGTGCTCATATTGTCCGCGTCAGTGGCATACGCTTTGTCGGCAGAGCCCGAAGCAGCAAAAGCAAGCGGCCGGGAGCAGGTTTTGGATACCGTTTCGGTCTGTGATGAGTCTGTTCCGCTTACAGGAACCTTGCGGGCGCTGACCGACAGAGTCGACCCCGCCGACCGCGGTTTTTCCGTCGCGGAGCTTGCGGCAGAAAGCGTACAGTCTTCCGGAAACGCAATGATAGACCGCGATGCAGCCCTCTTGGTCGCGTCAAAACACCTTGAGGCAATGACCTCTTCCGCTCCGAGCTCGGTAAACGCCATTCTTGCAAGCTTTACCGATAACGAGTCGGCTGTCATTAACGAAAGTGGCAGAACGCTCCAAAATGCTCCCGCATGGGTGGTCACCTTTACCAATGTTACGCTCACCACGCAGGGCAACGGCGGTACAGTCCTTGCCGATTCGACCATGGTCATAGACGCATACTCGGGAGAGCTTCTCGAGGTCATATCCTACGGCGTATAACAAATATGCAAACAGCTCACGGCAGCGCGCTGCCGTGAGCTGTTATTTTTATTATTTACTCCACAGATATCATGTAATAATAGACGGGCTGGCCGCCGTTTACTACAGTGACCTCCGCGTCTGGGAAGGCTTTCTCAAGCGCTTTCGCCGTGGTCTCCGCGTCCTCTCCGCTCACGTCCTCGCCGTAGTAAACGGTGATGATCTCGGGCTCAAGGTCCTCAAAGGCCTCGGACATTTTGCCGAGCATGGACGGCATCTCGGTAAAGCTGCCAATGAGCTTGCCGTCAAGCAGCGCAAGATACTCGCCTGCGTGGATGGCGTAGCCGTCGAAGTCCGAGTCGCGCGCGGCATAGGTGACCTGCGCCGTGTGAACATCGCCGAGAGATTCGTTCATAGCTTCTACTATATCAGAAACCTCGCCCTCGGGATCGAAATTGAGCATTGCGGTTATTCCCTGGGGAATGGTCTTTGTGGGAACGACCACAACGGTTTTATCCTCGCACAGAGGAATGCTCTGCTCGGCGGCCATGATGATATTCTTGTTGTTGGGCAGAACGAACACGATCTCCGCCGGGGTGCGGTTTATCTCTTTTATTATATCCGCCGTTGAGGGGTTCATGGTCTGGCCGCCGGTTACGATGGTGTCGGCGCCAAGCTCCTTGAACAGGTTTGCAATTCCCTCGCCTGCGCAGACTGCAACTATGCCGTAGCGCTTTGTCGGCGCTGCATGCAGATCCTCGGCAGCCTCAAGCTCCTGCTCGATCTTTTCCAGATCGTCGGTCGTCTGAGCCTTGCGACCTGCCATTATATCGTCATACTGAGTGCGCATATTCTCGATCTTGGCAAGCTCCAAAGTACCGTACTGCTGGCTCTTCGTGAGCGCCTCTCCGGGAATATTAGTATGCACATGCACCTTGAACGCCTCGTCGTCCTCGCCGATAACAAGGCAGTCGCCTATGCTCGAAAGGTAGGCGCGCAGCGGCGTGAGGTCAACGTTCGGCTCATGCTTGCGGACGATATAAACCGTATCGAATGCATAGGTTATCTCATCGGTTCCGAACATGTCAAACGCATTGTTCTCATTTGCGATAACGCCGGCCTGCACCGCAGCGGTCGGAGCGGTCACTTCGCCGCGCAGGCATGCGAGCATAGCCGAGAAAATGACGATGTATCCCATGCCGCCGGCATCGACAACGCCGGCCTTCTGGAGAACGGGGTTCTGGTTAACGGTGTTATCAAGCGCTTCCTTGCCGATCCTGATCGCAGTGTCGAGAAGCTCCTCGATATCGTCGCCCTTCTTGGCATATTCGACCGCGGCGGCCGACGCCATGCGCGCAACGGTAAGTATTGTGCCCTCGGCTGGCTTCATGACGGCCTTATAGGCTGCGTCAACGCCGTCTTCCATAGCGGCGGCAAATTCCTTTGCGCCGACGGTCTCCATTCCCTTGAGTCTGCGCGAAATTCCGCGGAACAGAAGCGACAGGATAACACCGGAGTTTCCGCGCGCGCCGCGCAGGAGTGCGCTGGCAACGCAGTCGGCAACGGCATCGACAGCGTAAAACTCTTTCTTTCTAAGTTGGGCTGCGGCCTCGTTCATCGTAAGGCCCATATTGGTTCCCGTATCGCCGTCAGGCACGGGAAAAACGTTAAGCTCGTTTATCTGCTGAGTGTTTTCAGCAAGCGCGGCATCGGCACACAGGATCATGTCCTTGAACACCGCAGCATCTAAATATTCTCTCAAAGCAAAAGCACCTCCGGGAGGGATTTTATCTGTAATTAACCGACTATAACGGTATCGACGTAAACATCGACGCTCTTCACGGGAACGCCGGTCGCCTTTGCGACCTTATAGCGCACTTCCTTAATAATGCTGCGGCACACGGCGCTTATGTTCACGCCGTTATCCACGCCGATGTGCAGCTCAAGCGAAAGCGTGCCGTCATCATTGAGGTGCGTCATAACGCCCTTGGACATCGACTCGCGTCTGAGAAGCTGGAGCGGACCGCCTTCCTTATTGCGTCCGGCCATGCCTTTAACGCCGAAGCAGCTTGTGGCCGCCGCGCCGGCAATATTCGTAAAGACCTCACTGGTGATGCTTATGTTTCCAAGCTCATTGCTGATATTCACCATATTGAAAGGCTCCTTTCATCAAGTATACGGGCAATTATAAAATTGCTACAATAGTATAATACACCGTTTCAAAAAGTACAAGCAATAATTTGATGTTTACATTGCATTTTTTTAGTGTTAAACTCATAGCGATCATAATGATATTAAATTGTATGATAACTCTTCAAAACCATTAAGCTATGGGAGGAAAAGATATGACAAGAAGGTACAAGACGATGGACGGCAACGAGGCGGC
>ERZ827512.107-NODE-107-length-130933-cov-5.031258_pt1 | contig 130933 bp, 165 predicted proteins | sample MGYA00519916_ERZ827512 | MGnify/ENA primary metagenome ERZ827512 (study PRJEB31778, sample SAMEA3449335) | human gut metagenome | biome: human gut; feature: human-associated habitat; material: faeces | place: United Kingdom | collected 2010/2012 ...
CTTGAGGTAGCTTCTGGAGCAATATATACTGGACGATATTTTCCATATTTAGGATCTTCTGTAGCTTCTGGATCATATATTCTTGCTACAAAATTTAATTTACGACTATCGTCATTTGGATTCCCTTTTGCCATTTACTACCTCCTTTTTACTCATTCGTTTCTCTATATGCTATATCTATAATGCCTTCAAAAGGCATATCTTTTAAAAATCTAATTCTCCAAGATGTTTGTGCTAAATTGTCAAATTCTAATATTCCTGTATCGTTTATTCTATATGGAATAGAACTTCCGTCCATTGCTCCTATTTCTAAATCTGGCGTAACGGCAGAATCATTAATATATGCAAGGGGTTGTCTAAACGGAAATTGAATTCCAATGTGAACATAGTCACAGTCATATGCAGCTGGAACTGTAATTGACTGTCCAGCTGTAAAAGGGCCAATGTATTGAACTATTTTCATATCTCAATCACCTTAGACCCAAGAATTATAAGATATGTCCCAATATTTAGGCATAGCGGTATTTGAGTTATTTACTGTTGAAGCGGTAAACAATAGACCGTTTGTGCTTAATGTAGAAAGATTTTGAGCATTAACCTGAGAACTTTCTAACAATTTAGCGTCTCTCATGCCGCTATCCGCAATTTTTCCTAAATAATACCATCTATGAGAATTATAATCATAAGCATAAAATTCTTTATCTTGCTTATCTAAATTATCATCAGTGGGAGGGGGAGTGTATGTTACGACTTTTGCGGCATATGAGTTTGTATAATTAGAATTCTGATCTCCCGTCAGGCCGCTTTGATAGTGTTTCTGCAAATAGCCACAAACGCCAGTTCCTCCACTACCGTCAAAGTCTCCAGCAATACCTGCGATTGTAGCGTCAAAGCCTTCTTCTTGAACTGAGGTATAATCTACGTTAAATCCAACTAAGATACCAGATTGATCTTTAATCGCTCCCATATCTCGCCAATATACAGGACTACCTGCTGTTTCATAGTTGGTACCATCAGAACCTAATACGCCAGAAACCCAGCGAATTCCATTTTGGTCAGTTCCTTCATCGTCTAAACTTCCACCAGTATTTGGATAACGATGCTTAGGATCAGTATAAAGAACTAACAAATGCCAGTCAGAAGTTCTTATTACCATATCTTTAATATAGTTTATAGGATCTCCGACTTGAACTGATGAAGGTTCTGTGTTGTATTTTATATTAATTCTTTTGTCATCTAAAATGCCAGTATTAATACTTACATTTTCAATAACTTTAATATGAAAATAGTCTTCGGGACCTCCGCCTTCAGTTCCCTCTTTAACAATGGTTATTGTTTCGTTTGTGTTGGTATGAAAAGTAACTACGCCGTCAGCACTGGCTTCTGCACTGGTAATTAATTTCATTTTTGAAGGCAAGGTTTCATAACCATTATTTAATCCACCTTGATTTTCATTTACATGATGGATTCTTATTTCTCCAGTATCTTCATCAATAATAATATCATCAACCCAGTCAAGCTGCACTCTTAAAGGTTGACCATAATTAAAATTCATTTGAAAGACACCGGTATTAGCATTTAAAGTAACATCATTTACCCATTTAATTTGATTGGTAAGAACTTCATCTTCATCATTCTTTGTGTGATGAAGCGTTACAGTTCCATCATCTGCTAAATCAATATCTTTGATCCAGTCAAGAACAGTTCGAAAGATTTCTTGATTGCGGTTATTGGTAACAGTAAAAATTCCAGTTTCAGAATTTAGTTCTACTTTGTTTATCCATTGAAGAAAATCTTCAACTCTATAAACTCCTTCTTGTATTCTTGAAGCATCTGCTGGAAGCGTTTGAGGAGTTCCCGCATACGTATACTGTAAAGAACCATCCTCTAGAATTTCAATGCCTTTAATCCAACTAACGTCGAATTCTCTAGTAGCAAAAGGAGTATCATTATTGAACGTGAAAGTAAAATGACCGCCTTGATTACCATTGCCTTCAGTTAAAACAATATTATCTACCCAACGAATCTTTTTGGTAAATACACTGTCATCCTCATGAGTATATTCAAGAGTCAATGTGCCTTCATCATCAACTGAAATATTTGTGATGATATTAAAGTCACCAAGATAAATCATTATTGCTGATGGATTGCGCAATTTATCATAGATATAATAATCAAAGACTATAATTTGACGACCATTTGAAATATCATCATCTATTCCATCATAACCTGCTTTTCCAACAGTAGCTTCTCCTGTAGTAGAATTGATGGTAATAGCAGAAGGAGAATAAATATTATTTTTATTACCTGCATTGGGGACAATAACTCTAAGGTTTCTTAAAGTATCTCCTTTTATACCTTTTGGTAATCCTAAATCCCAATGCTCATAGAAAGGATGAGTTAGATCATCTATACGCTCTATATCTGTAGCATCAGAGAGAACATTTCCACTAGAATCATAAGGAGAAACCATATGAATACTATAATCAATTACAGGATATGGAATTTCAAACCCAACATAGAACCAACTATCCGCATCCGCGTTGTCTTTTCTAATATTGACCCATGTCCAACGGATTTCATCATTATATTTTGTTGCCCCATTTTCAACATATTTTCCAGGGACAATAGAAGTGTCATGAGCTTTGCTAAAGGGAAAAGTCGCAATATTTTTCCCATCACTTCCATCTGATGTTTCATATCCAATAACATGCCCTTGATTATCAGTTTGATAACCTGTAGGGAATCTGCGATATTCATAATCATCTAATTCTATTTTAGATTTGTCAGTAACTTCTTTGATTGTATTTAATTGAAAGTAAGGGGTTCCACTTGACGGGCCAACTATTTGCCCAATATAAATAGCGCCGCCCATAGAATTTTGATAATCAAGACCTCTTTTATAGATCTTGCCATTATCTTTGTCATTTTTATTTGGAGTATCAATTAAACAATATTCTCCATACCAAACGTCAGTATAATTACTACCACGTTTGAAAGTGGAAACCATAAGATCAATAGATTCAAAGGATGCTTTTAAGATAAAAGAATCTCCCTGTTTTCCGCCGTAGAAACTATCTATTTAAATCACATCCTTTCTCTATCCGCATTCTCATATTTTATCACCTATAAACCTTCATCTGTATTAATTTCATAGGTGTAATCAATAGTCCAATTATCATTCCAAGAGTCGGCAACTATACCGACAGAAGTAATAGGAATTATATCTAATAATTCATAGTATCCACTTGGTCCAATTCTAATCTCTTCTCCATTTATAGTCATTAAAAGACCAGAATGTCCCCAAATTCCAATACTTGTTAGCTCTCCATCTCTATTCATTTGATCAACAAGATTTGATAATTCATAAAGAGTATATTGAACTTTTTCAATATCTACTTTTCTTCCATATTCAGTTTCTCCTGTTGCAGAAGACCTTTGTATATTGTAATCTTCAGCAGTTCTTACCATCTCTAATAGGATAGCTTCAAAAGAATCCTCTATAGGTCTAAAAGTAAGTTCAAATGTACCATAATTTTCACCAGTTTCTTGTCTCCAAGAGGCAACCACTGAAAGATCATTAAAGTTATATGTGCGGGTATAGGATGTTCCACCATTACCCAAATAATAACTATCTGTAGCTGCATTATAGTAAAGAGAGCCTTTTGTATTAGTGGATCCTGCATTATATGGAAGAGGAATCATAGCTGCCGTAGAACCATCAGATTTTTCATATAAAGCTACCTGATAAACGTTCTCGCCTGTTCCTCCTCTGTTAATTGTAATATTTTTTAAATACTGATATACAGTATTGTAATTGTTTTCTTTTTTAATTATTTTTAAATTAAATTGCATATCGTAATTCATATCTTGCGGAATTGCGATAGACAAATAATAGTCTCTATCTTTGACAAAAGCAGTATCTGGAGTGATAACAACATCTTTAAAACTAGTAGAAGTAGATCCACTAGAGCTATCTCCCATAGATACATCTTGATAACCAATAGAGCTAGATACAGTGCTTACGCATCCAGAGCCTGAAAAACGGAGTTGCCCTATCTGTTGATCTGCCAAGCTCTATCACTCCTTCTATCTCTAAAAATTTCCATTGTTCCTTTTATATAAAAAACTGGGCAAAATGCTTTTAGCATCCTGCCCATCTTAAAGATATGCTAGAATCTTTCAAAAGTCTCACTTGCGGTAGTAGCCATCATATTCCCAGGCCCAAGAGGTATAGATAAAGTTTTAATCACAAATGAACCATAAGTATTAGTTGATTTGTCGTTAATTGTAACTCTACTATTTGGCTCTAAATAAAAGACTGGAAGGGACGTTAGAGATAAAGTCTTTTGATAATTAGTATGCAAATATAATTCATATTTTATTTGATCAAAAGCTCCATTCTTATATCCACCAGTATAAAAGCCTGAAAATACATCTCCGCGAACTTGAGTAAAAGGTTGTCCTTTTAACTGACATTCTTGACGCTTTTCTAAGAAATCATCATCATCAATATTCAAAAAAACAATATCTGGGATACTTGGCTGAAAGAGACAATTAACATCTTCGTTTACTACGACATCCATTCTACGACCGATATTGCTAATAGAGAACTCGCCAAGATCAGAAGTTGAAGGATCTATAAAATCCAAGAAATAATTCCCATCAGTCAAAGCAGAGGTGAGAAGAGTCTGATCTTGCTGCTCCGCATAAAATTGTTGATTCTCAAGATCGTATATTTGCGGCCAAAAGGCTTCAAGTTCTTCAAAATAATAATCTGTATCTATCCTGTTTCTTTTTACTTGTCTATGAATTTGTCCTATCCAAGAATCATCATATTGAGCTGCGGTATAGTCATATTCAAGATCTGAGTAATATAGCCCAGCATCTGTTCCATTATTTTTAGCAAGTAGCCCTTGAAGATATAGTTCTGTTCGCCAATCTTTTGTAGTATACCCAAGAGATCCTTCCTGATTTTCTCCTGGATAATATTTAATTACATCTACTTCTTTATAAACGTCATCTTCCCAATAGAAGAAAGAATTAGTATCAGTAGTTCTATAAATTAAATTAAAATTGCCTGGTTGCGGCAAATCGGCTTCACTAGGAACACTTAGTGGAAATATCGCTTTTATTAATCCTGTAGACTGTTCTTTAAATAATAAAAGATCATAGTAGGTATTTCCAGGCTTAGGTTTTTTATCTATACAAAGATGATAAAATACATCATAACTAATATCAGAATCCGTCATTTTTCTAGTTCCATGTATTACATAGTCATTTTTAATATTACTATAGGACGGAGTAACGCTAATACTCACTAAATTGGAATCATCAGAAAAAGTATAAACATCCTTCCCTGTTGTTGTGTCTACTAGATAATCATTTTTATCCATATCATTAACAAGTACTTCTGCCTGTGTAGTATTTAAATAATTCTTAATTTCTCTAAAATGAAAAACTCCAAATTCATCATAGAAATATTCATAATTACCTAGATATTGAACAAGTTTATCTAATACAGAGGTAACAGTTTCTCCAGCATTGGCTGTTAGCTCACCTGTATAATAAAAATCATCAAAAATGTATCCCGCATCTGTACCATTCATAATTTGCAAAGTACCACTTGGCTTTATGGCTGGTTCTTCTAACTCTATACTATACCAAAGATTTCCAGCTTGTGCGGAAGTATTTTCAGCAGGAATCATCCACATAGGATTATCTCCAGCCCATTTCATAACGCGCTTAATTCGTAGGGGTACATCTTCAATAACGATATTGTTTAAATCTTCTCCACCAAAGTGATGAACGACTTCTTGAATAATATTGTATACAAGCACCTTTTCAGAAACAAATTGTCCGCTTGCGGTTTGAGTATCTACTTCGTCTAAGATAGTTACTGATTGAAAGGTACCTCCAACAACGCCATTTAATCCGCACATTTTGTCTTTTAAGGTTAAACTAATATTGACTGTTGAAGAGGAAGAAGAAGTTATTGCAAAATCACTAATAAAAAAAACTCCTTGTGGGAACCAAAGAATAGGATATTCAGGATATTGATCTGTATAATTTTTTATTCCTATTTCTATAAAAATTTTTTTATTGATAGCAAAATCCATTTCGCTATCTTCTACATCATATTCTCCGCGGCTAATACTAGCTGTTAATTGACAACTTCTTCTTACAGAAGAGGAGCCATCTTTAGATAAAGTACCAGAAGATAGCTCTCCTTCAATTTCCTTTAATGGTTCTTCAGACCAATTTAATAGTGTAATTTTAACGTACTGTTTTTGATTTACAAAATTATCAACTAAAGCTAAGAAATTTCTACGCTCTCTTTGACCATTAGCATCCTCATACCACGGATCCTGGAGGTATTTATATTCTTTGCGCATAAATAACCTCCTTAGTTATAGTCTGATTGAACTACATTGCCATAGTAGTTTACAATTCCTTCTACTGGGACTGAAGCCCAACCAGTTCCTTCAGTTTTCTTTTGGAACTTATACCATTTATATTGATAGTATATTTTTAGTTCTCCGTTCACAAGATATACTGTATTAAGTTTAGGGTCTTTAATCTCATTAGTAGAAGCATATCCTAAATCAGCGGTAGTTTGTCCATTGGTTAAAATTTGTTCCCAATCTGTAGAGTATTCTTTGTTTTCTGCGTCGTATTGAATAATGACTTCATTAACTCCATCATCATTCCAATATGCAGTGTCTCCTTGTCCTTCAACCCCTTCAGTAACGCTCTTATCTAATACATATTCCCATTCCTCAAGATAAGGCTGTCTCTCTATTGGACGTTCATGCATTCTTTTTCCTAAGAAACACATATCTTGAACATCAAAATTTCTTTGTAAATGAAGAACTCCAGTATCCCCCACAATATAATCATGATATTCGTCTTCTTTATAATACTGAAGATGTAAAATAGAGAAAGGATCTACGTCTACGCAAATTCCTCTCCAATATTGCATTCTTTGATAATATTCACCAGTTTTGACGAAATTATATTTAGCGCGAATTCGTTCGCCAAGATATTCTCCAGCTTCAAAAACTCCTCGTTCTTGACCTATGACTGTACGATTTACAGAGGAGCCAGAAATAATTGTGCTAACATTGTTTTTCTCTTTATAAACCATTACATATTCAATAGTGACAATATCACCAATGCGATCAAAAGATAAGCTGGTAATATCTAAATAGGAAGGAATCTGATAATATCCTTTTTTATTGACAAAGAAAAGTGAATTCCCTTGGCTCGCACTAGTTCCAACATTAAAGACATAACCAAGCTGCATTCTATCTCTTTGAACATCGGACCAAACTTCATCGCCAGGATTTTCTACGTATAAAATATTTTGACCATCCTGTAAATAAACATTTGGTTGATTGTGGAAAAATATTTTTACATTTTTTAAATATAAATCACTAGGGTCTTTATCGCTTAAAACCCCACCATATTCTGATTTTAGATTTTGTAAGATAACGTTTAATAAGTTATTCTTGTCAGTAATAGTATATTGGTATAATTGTCCAACGTTCATCACTTCAACGTATTCAGGTTCTGGATCTATAGATCCACTTCCATTGTACTCCTCTGTTGGTTTTACTACATTATAAATACCAAGAGAGTCTAAGGTTTCTAAAGAGTTTGATTCTGCTATTTCGTACACTGTAGCGGAAAAAGAATAAAGCCTGCGACTTAAATCTGTGTTTGGTGTTAAGTTAATATCTGTTAACATAACAGCCATAGAACCTTCTGTCATAGATCTGTAAAGTTTTGGTTCTCCATCATTAAGCCATTTTATTACTTCTTCTCTGAATTCTCTTTCCCACAGCCAGTCATCCTTAGTGGTTGTTATAAAATCATCATAAACAGAAGTATTTTTTAAATAGTCAGAGACATCATTTCTAACTAAATCTTTAATTCCCATATCCTGTTTATATACTGTATAGCGAGAATAATTATCATCAAAATAATCTTGCTTGTTTAAAAACAATTGATGGGGGTCAGCTTCTGAACTAATGATTCCTGTTATTGAGAATTGTTTGTAATTTAATATAGCATTTTCCGCAAACTTAGGATAACGTCCTCCAAGAGTGTCAATTTTAGCTCTATTAACAACTGGCTTAAAATTAGATATGGTATAATTATAAAGGATTTTAAGCTGCTTATCTCCTCTTGAGAGTATTGCATCATAAAATTTTGGCATAAATACACTAGACCTGTATACATTCGTTAATGCTCCAGCACTATTTTCCATTTGAATAGAATATCTATACCAAACTAAACTGCTTACTGTATTATCTTCAATCGTTAAATCAATAGGACCTGCGACATATTTAACATAAATATCTTCCCAAGTTTTAAAATTATCAAGACTAGAAGCACGTTTTACATAAATTGTACCAAAAATAGTTTGAACATTGCTAATATGAAGAGTGGCAATTCCTTCTTCATCATTCACACTAACTTCAAGAGTAGGGTCAAAAGTTTCTTCATCTAAAAAGTCTGAAATTTGAAATTCCCAATCTTTAGTTAATTTATACTGATTTTTAGTCGTTGCAACAATTCTTAGAACAAATTCTATAGAACTACTGGTATCTAATCCCTGAAGATCAATTCTATAATTGAGATCATTCGGGTCTATGTTATCACCAGTATATATTGTAGGAGAAGACATCATTATTTCTGTTTTATTGTGATTTAGTATTTGAATTTGATATGACTGAAGAGTTTCAGTTTCAACAGTGCTTCCTTCTCCAAAAAACATTTTTCCTGAAATAGGAATAATTCCTTTATTAAAAGCTATTGTATTTGATCCAGTATAGGTATCAAATGTTCTTAACTGAATATCAGGCTGCAAAATTGATCTAATTAAACAAACACTTGACCATTCCGAGAAATAATTTTGATAATCAAGAAAATAGCTATTTAGTTGTTTTTCATCAACAGGAACTTCTCCTTCATAACAATCAAATCGAACTTGAACCTTATAGAATTGATTAATATTAAATTGATTACCTTCTACAGAAGTTACTGGAATAACTACATAATACATTCCAGAAGCAGTATCATAATTTAATGAAGAAATCAATATGCCACTTGCATTAATTAGAGCATTTTCATTGTTTAATTGGTTAACCAAAGAAACATGAACTCTCTGAATAGCTGAAGAAGAATTGTAAGGTGAAAGCGAAAAATATATTACTGCATCGCTTGTGTTCACAAAAGCAGGAAGGAAGGTATTAATTTGTGGAGGATAAAGAGTATTAACTAAAGTTGGCATCCTCTATTCCTCCTTATAAATTAGAACTTGATGTATCAATCCAAACCCGCACATGCGTATTGGTAGGTTTTGTGTCTCCATAAGCAACAAAGCTGTTAGAGTTCATAAAATCTATATAATTATCAAAAAATTGAGCTAAAGAATAATTCCCTTTACCATTGCGTGTATCTATAATTTCTTCAAAAGATGCCCCTATATTATAAGGGTTTCCAAGTTGACCGTCTTCATTTTTAACAGTAACTTGTTTAACTAATTTCTTTTCCGCCATCCTCTTCCTTTCCCTCATCAGGATCTTCAGGAGAAACGGTAACTGAAGTTATAAACTCATTAAGAGTTCGTTCCTGAATAAAACTAAGAGTCTTACGAAAAGCATCCTCCACTATATGTGCGGGAATGCCATTTAAGTTAAGAAGCTGCTCAGCGTAATTCTGAACAGCTCCCTGAACTTCAACACGTAATTGTAATTCGTTCATTTTATCTCCTTGTATTTCTTAATCACTTAGGTCCAGAAGTAGTGCCTGATGTAATGCCCGTGACAATAGGCCTTCCTCCAGGAATACCATTAATGTCAGTATACATCGCACCACTGCCTCCATTTGGAAGAAGATACCTTCCATAATAGGTTTGGCTATATCCAACACTAACATTGTGAGTATGGTTATTGAATCTCGACGCACTTACCTTTGTATCAGCAAGACTGTAAGCGCTATCAGCTTTGTTCTGAGCATTAATAGCTCTACTATACGCGCTGTTTGCTCTACTATATGCCCCATTTACCAAACTATAAAGCCAAGCAATATGTTGCTCAATACTTGCGGTCGTATAAGTTTGTGAATTACCAGCGCTATTATAAACAGAATTATAAGATTTATTAGAAGTAAAATAAAAACCACTTGCTTGAACTCTATTTGTTGCTTGGATAGAGTTCTCAGTTCCATTTATTTTACCAGTAAAGTATCCCCATTGACTTCCTATACCTGGATAAAGCTGAATTCCAGATCGGTTATTTCCTAAATTAGCTTTTGACTGAATTGTACCATGTGGTGAGGTAATTAAGAAATCAGAGCTACCTCCTTGTTGCGGAATAAGAGAAAGTCTTACTCCATTCGCATCTGTTGAATTAGGAGGAGTAGCTTGTAAAATAATTCCCTCAGAAGACTGATAAGATTTCATAAAAATGCCACCAGTCTTTGAGGTTATATTCCAACCAGTGTCAGAATGCATTCTACTCTTTATAGAAACAGGTCTTAAATTAATATAAGCGTTATCATTTCCTACAGAAAGCTGTGTTACATTTGTCATAGTCACAGAATTCTCTTTACCTGAAGTGGGAGTATCAAAATTGTCAGACCAATTAGATTCAACAACTTCATCTGCAACATGGGCATTAATATGAAAATCTTGAGTATCTAGATATAGATATTTAGCAATTTTGATATTTGAATCTTTAGAAGCATTTACATTGAAATTCTGATTAGAATTAAGCGTAATATTGTTAGGTAAATTGTCATTGCCTGTTGTTTCTAAAGTAAAGCCACCAGTGCTAAACAACGTACTTCGATTAGAAGCGGTAGTAATGTTTAACCCATTTTGTAAAGTTATTTCAGCGTTCTCAGAGCTATTATAAGGAATATTAATATAAGAGCTATCTAAATGACCAAAAGTAGCTTGTGAAGATGTAATACTAATATTATGAACAGAGGATGGTGAATTATAGTTGCCCAAATCAGGGGCTAACAAAGTAATTCCATTCCCATATATCCTTATTGCTCTAGGATATTCATCTCCATTATTTCCCACTTTACTACCAGTTGAAATATGCAAGGTCTTATCTTCATCGCTCTCGTCTTCTGCAATATCAACAAAGAATTTAAAAAGATTACTGCCTTTCCACGCAAACTGTGCTCCCACATATTTTTTATCAGCTGCTGGATTCCTAAAAGCTCCTATATTGCCGATACCCATTGAAGATTCTCCATCTTCAATAGCATTAGTATAAAATTGACCGTTAGCGTTGATCCCAACAAGAGGATAACGCTTCCAATGTCCTGTGTCTACTGATCCATCATAAGTTGTATGTCGATAAATTGAAAATACAGAACTTTTTCTAGGATCTAATTCTACTTCAAGACTATCTCCCTGTCTTATTGTAGTATTAGCGCCTTCCCAATCTATATCTGAATTATCTTCATTTAATGGCATACCTTTAACAGATATATAGGCTGGATTAGCATTTAATAAAATACCTTGTGAATCATGCGGAATTGACATCTGAGCGTCAGGAACAGGATAATCAGAATAAGGATTATCAGGATTAACCTTAATATATTCATCCTCAAATTCTATATTTCCTTCATCATCAGAACCTATAGGCTCAGGAGGTTTTGTCATATTATACATTGCACGAGAACCAATTGTCCACATGCCTATTTTACTATTTCCACCAGGTACTAATTCGATTCTACCTTCTGTATAATGGTTAGAATTAGTTGCTTGATCTTCTGGCAAACCAAATATTGCATTGCCAGTTTCCGCATCTAACCAAATAGACTGCTTGCCATGACTATATCCTAAAAGTCCAATAGAAGTATCATCCGCATCATAAGTTTTAGTCGTGCCCATTACTACGCCAGTAAACTTATTTTCACTATCTTTTTCACCAGCTCCGATTTGCGGCGCAAGGATATAGTTTTCATCTTCATTAATCTCTACATGGTTTCCATCCCATGCATTCAAAGATTTTAATCCATACGTATTAAGGCTCATATAGATAGGAATATAAATTTCAACTTCTGGATTACCATTATTTTGATAAATAGTTTTTGATGAATAAATCTTGCCATGAACAAGATTATTGCAATACTCTCCATCATAAACATCATCGGGTAGAATATAAAAACTCGTTAAGTCTTTCCAACTTCCATCATCAGTATCTAATGGAGTTAAGACTGTTTGCCCATCTGAACTATTTTTGTCGTATGTTAATTTAAAGCAAGCATTTGTGGGATTGTCATAATAAATAGTACCTGCACGTCTAGGCTCTCCGCCTTCTGCTTGCCAAACTATATATTTCCCAGAAACATCTAAATCAATAAATATCCCTTGATTTTTATTATATAAAGGATTTCGTCCATCCGCATTATAAGTAATACTTTTTAAGGTATAAGTAGGATTGATTCTAACTTTATAATTTACATTACTTTTATAATCGATTACTGGAATAGGATAAAAAGCATAATAATCAAATCCGTCTAAACGGGTGGCTGCTTTAACAATCTGGTTGCGGAACATAGCCTGATCAGATTTAGAAGTATCTTCCCAATATACTCGTCCACTATCAACAGACATATATTTACTTCTAGTTGAACTACTAATTCCGCCAGAAATAGACCAAGATATATTCTCATCTAAGATATTAAGTTGTTCATTTCTTTGATATAAACTGAACTTTAAAACCTGAGAGCCATAAGCTTGACCAGTATTCCACTGCTTAGGCTGTCCATTATTTAGCTCTAAAGCTAAAAGCTCTATATCGAGAATATTATTATCTGAAGTAGGAGAAATTTTAGCTACAATGTCTGTACCATTAGTTCCATTTTCTCCAATTTTAGTAAATAAAAATTGAGTATATTCAGTATATTCTTGTCCTTGATAGGTAACAATTGCTTGAATTTGATTGTTTAAAGCTTGATAGTCGTAATCGCTAGCAATGTCGGTAGGATAATTTTCTGAAACACACCATTCAATTTTTTCTGTAGCAGGATTATATTGCATTCCTTCTTTTGGAGTGACGATCATCGTGCTCTCTAGAGGGACTTTCCATTTTACTTCATAAGTATTTTTATTAACCTCTAGCCCTGCAGGATCATAGAAGTGACAAGTTAAAGGCTTAATTTCTAATGGATCTGTATACCTTTCATCGTCAGGTGACACCCCTGATTCGCTATATTGAAAAACTTGATCGCCATTTTCAATTATGATATAATAATCGTATGGAGTTGAAACATCTTCATTTTGGAGAATGATTTCTGCTGTTCCTATATAATATTCTTCTCCTTGAGCAGTATCCCGCAAGTAAACAGAACATTTAAAAGTTGCATTTCCATCTATTCCTTTTACAGGATAGGTCAAAGTATTTTTTCCAGGAGTAAATTCTACCCCTTCCATTGCGAGAATTTCAGCTCTTAAAGCAGAAAGAGCAGCATAGCCAATTCCGTCTTCTATTCCTTTATCATAAGCAGCCTGTAATTCTTCTTTAGTTTGATTAAAAATGGTGGTCTGACCATAAGAGTCAACTTTAGACCAAATAAATCTAAACCAATTATCTTGGTGAGCATTTGGCTCTCCTAATTCAAAATCTTTTGATTTTCCATTAATCAAACAAGTAAGAGTTGGAATTCCTCTATCAAAGCTAAATTTAACTCCAAGAGAAGAAGAAATGCTCAAATCTCTTTTTGCTGCTTCATTGTATAAAGTAAAATATTCTTTAAGAATAACTGTTTCTTTATAAACCGCTACACATAGATAACGATTCTCATAAGCTTTATTTTCATTTCCAAAAGTAGTAAATGTATAATTATTACTTTTACTCTTTAAATAACGCCACCCTGAACCGCCATACATTTGATAGTCTTCACTTGCAGCAGTTACTCTATTATCTTCTGCGAACCAGTAAAACATAGTACTGTCAGAAAGAATTGTAGAAAGCTGAGTAACTTTTCCAACAACCTGCAAAGCATCGTCCGCAAGAATAGATTTAAAAGTAGAACCTTGCGGCATAGACAAAGATAATTTATAATCTCCACTAACAGCGGTGATTTGTTTTAGCCCATAGATCTCTAGATCTTTAACAAAAATATCTTCGCCCCACATTTCAGCGTTTACACGATCATCTTGTTCAACGAAATCATTAGCAAAAGCAAGAATGCTATCTATATATAAAAAGTTTTCTGTGTCTATTGGATATATAGCGTATTGATCTGACCAGTTAGTAAATAAGTAAGGATTTCCAGTCATATTATTATTATCTATTGTATAAGATAAATATTTTATCCCTGCATTTCCTTCTTCATCTACATTATCTCTGTCAGCAAATGCTAAAACAAATTGTAACCCATAAACTCCAGTTTTGCTTAATCTATGTTCTTTTGGAAGTCTTGTTTGGAAAGAAGCTTCTATAAGAAGAGCTTCTGCTTCTTTTAATCCATTTTCTAACTCTTGAGCATCTATTGTTAGAAAATCAGATAAATAAGATTCTTCATAATCGTATTGATATAATAATATATAATTTTCTTTTAGATATGAACACATTTTAACAGGCAATACTGAATTGTTGTCAGAAATTGCATTTTTTCCTAAAAGATTATAGTCACTTAAAGCGGAAGCAACAAAGGATATATTCTGATCATCCTCTAGAGCTTGAGTTTTTCCTACAATAATTTTTTTCTTTGTAAAATCCCCTTCAGGAACTAGCACATATACTGATTGATTTTGAGTATAACTCGTTCCTTCAGAAGCATAACCATAAATATATCCACCATTATAACTTAACTTATATTCACCATTAAGAGAATTTGTACATTGAACAACGGTAGCTGTAATGGTTTTATCCAGTTGTAATTTATCAATTCTTGAATCAGTTAATGTTTGAACTGCTTGAAGAATTGCATCCTGCAGGTCTATACCCAAAGCTACCTCCTTCTATATAAAACAAAAAAATAGGGACAGCACAAACGTTTGCACTGCCCCTATTCATTTTTAACTCATTTATGCTCTTATTCATCTCAAAACTATATATAAATCTTAATATTTTTTTGACCACAGCTTATACTTGCTTAAAGCTATACTGAATAGCTCTATCATTTAAGCTTAATAAGGCCTGTTCTATTTCTATTGCATTGTTGGCATTAGGGAACTCTGCTGTAATATGAACGTTTTGTTCAATTTCTTTCGCTTTTTGCTCTGAAATCTTTAGATTTGATAAATTAAATAAGTCATTCTGAATAGCAGAATCCTTTAAACTTTGAGTTAGTTGTCTTACGACCTTAACTGCTGCTAAAAGATTTTCTGTATCGGAATCATTCAATACAATTTCTTTCTGATGTAAGAAAGCCAATTTTCCATCTTTTGCTTCTTTATTTCCATCAGACCATGACCCTGTGTACCCACCAGTATCAAATAATTGTGAGGGTTTAACCCAACCTAGGTCCCAACCATTGCTTCCTGTAATGTGTACATTGTAATCTCCAGTGCTTTTAGCGTTTCCTCCATACTTCTTAGCAGAATAAGAGTCAACTTTTACAGCTCCTTTGTTTCCTGCGCCCCAACTTCCAGCAGGAGATCTTCCCCAAGAGTCATAATAGTATTTGCCAGTATAACCGACCCAATCTCCAACTTGGATTCCGTTAGCTAAAGACCCAGATCCTCCTGCTCCAGAACCACCACTTCCATTGGTTCCGTTGATTTGATTTTGAAGATCTTTTATTTGACTTTGTAAATTAGCATTTTCTTGTTCTTTCGCAGTTAGCTTATTTGCTAATTCGTTTACTTGCTCTTGGTAAGCTTTCATTTCATTAGTAACATCTGAGATTTTGTCAGCATAGTCTTGAAGGATATTTTCGTATTCTTTTATAGTTCCCGCATCGTTCTTCAACTGATTGATAAAATCAGAAGTGCTATTAGCTAAATCATTAGTCTTATCTACAGTATTTTGAATAGCATCTGACATATCATTGAAATCAGTTTCTACTAAGTCACCAACTTCATCAATTTGGTCTTGATAATCTGTAGCATTGTCAACTAAACTGCCAAACATATCGTCAGTAGAATTATTGAAGTCTTCAAGATTCTGTAACCATTGAGTTAAAGATGTAGACCAGCGAGTATCTATCTGATCAAAAGCGTCTATGTTGCCATTTATAATTTGATTGTAGACATCATCTAATCTCTCACTATTTTCATCTGTCATCATCTCGACCATACCAATAAAGTCATTAATGATGTTTTTCTCAGAGGTGCTTAATTGCTCACTTGTTCCTTCAAGATACTCTTTCAAACTATCAATAATGGTACGAGTTCTCTCTTGCTTTTCTTCAAGTGTAAGATTTGCATTAGTCCAAATATCATTTAACATTTGTTGCGCATCACTTAGAGCAGAAAGAGAATCATCCTGAGTTTGTTTCATCTGCTCCTTAGAAAGATTATAGGCGTTATTTTGAGCATCTAATAAATCACCTTGAGCATTAGCTACGTCTCCTTCATCAGCAGTATAAACATAACTGTAATTACCCTGAGAATCTCTTCTAAGTTTCATTTGAGATTTATTACGCTGAGCATCCTCTAAAGCTATACGCTTTTGCAAAATCTCTAATTGAGCTTGCGCATAAGCAACATCGTATTCAGAAATCTTTTCCTTATCCCGCAAATATCCAAGCTGCTGTTTCATCTGTTCAGTAATCATCTGTTGGATTTGAACATCGTTAGATCCGTCTAACAGTTCTAGATAATCACCTTGAAGCTTTTGAATTTCATAAGCTGCGTTTACATCATCTAAATAATAGTCAGCATTTCTGTTAATAAGCTCCCACTGATCATTCATCCAATCTAAATCTGTTCCAAGAGCGTTTTCAACCCAAGAATTCATAATTTTATTAACAGTATTCTCATATTGTTCTTGAAGGTTTTCTAAAGATTCTTGAACCAAATCATTAAGATCAGATTGAGTATCTGTAATTAGCTCTTGGATAGCTAACCATTCTTCAGAACCTTCTTCCATTGCAGTTTGCATATCTTTCCAAATATCTAACTGCTGTTGCATTTCATTGATTTGCGCTCTATAGTTGTTCTGTTGTGCGGCGAGAGCTTCATTTAGTTGAGTATAAGCTTCATCTCCATGAATGAGTTCAATAATGTCTCTTTGATGCTCAAGTTCATCAGTAATATTTTCATATTGCTCAATGCGGCGATCCATTTCATCAGCTATCTCGTCAATAGCATCAAGAATTGCATCTCTTAAATCATCTATTTCGCTTTCATAATCTTCAATCATTTCTGTAGTTTGGTCGAAGACATCCTTAGCTACTTCATAGAGATCTCCCGCATCCTCTCCAAAGATTGAACTAGTACCATTTTGCTCATACTGATTAATCTGATCTAGGATATTTTGAAGATTAGACATCGCCATATCTAAATATCCAGTACCATACTCTTCCATTGTTTGATTGCCAAAAGCTTCTTGAGCAGCTTTCATTTGGTCAATCTGGCTTTGGAGATAAGCCTTTTGAGCATCAGTGGTAGCTGTCTTCATTTGCTCTTCTGTGCGAGCGATTAATTCGTCATAAAATTCATCAACCGTGTCTGTTGCTACGTCAAAATAATCAATTAAATTAGATACAGATAAAGCCATTTGGCGGAATGGATCATCAGATTTTAATCCGCTAAATATCTGATTAAATTCATTTAAGGCTTCTTGAATGTCTTTAATATTGTCTGCGGCCTCTACAGAAGTTTCAAACGCTTCAATTCTTAAATCTTCAATTTGATCTTCTAGGTCCTCAAGAGTTTGAAGCGTATCCTTCATATCGCTAGAAACTAGTTCGTCATAGCGTTGATAATCATCTTTAAAATCATCAAGACGATCTTGCGCTTTTTCAATTTGTTCTTCTAACGACTCTTGACCAGCTTCTGTTGTGGTAGCATTATATTGATTAATAAGGCGATTAACTTCATCGGTTAATCGTTGATGAACGGTAGCGTAATTAGTAATAAATCCTTCAGCATCAAATTGAATGCCATAATCTGAAGCAAGGCTGTTACGAAGTTCTTTTTGTTCTTGTTGTTGGATAGATAGCTTTTCTTTCTGAAGTTCGATTTGACGTTGGATAAGATCAATTTGCTTTTCCATATTGTCAATAACTTCAAAACCAGCAAGTCTATCTTGTTCGGTTGCAACTCTATCTAAATCATTGGCTACAGCGTCGATAAGAGTATTGACTCGTTCGTATCTATCTATCTCTTCTTCGATAGGATCTTTTGTTTTTGGTTCATAAGAAGATCCAGATCCGCCGGATCCTCCAGAACCTCCTCCGCCTTTTTTGCCGCCGCCTCCTCCGCCGCCGCCTCCTCCGCCGCCAGAGCCTTTTCCAACAGGAGACGATGGAGTATACCCAGAAGAACCTCCTCGATACGTTAAATCGCCTAGTTCTACGGTCGGAAGCTGCATGGGCATATCTTTATACGAAATTGAAGAACTTAAAATTCCTCCAGTAGTATCTGCCACAACACCTTTTCCAGTATTTGCAGCTTTAAAATTGCTTGTATCTATTTGAGGTGTTTTAACAGAAACAGTTTTATAATTAACATTAGCGTCTATCCCTAGCTCGCTAATAGCTTCAAGAATTGCAGAAACATCTTGCCCCGCATCATAGGCGGATTGAATCATATGATTTAACTGAGCAATAAAAGTTGCATCATTAATGCTTGCTCCAGCTTGTAAATCTGGTAAATTTGCATTAGCCCAAGCAATAATACTGCTCATTTCTCCTGCTACATCTGAATTAGGATCAACCCCAGCTTCAATTAAAATCCTTTGTGCAGCTTCTCCTCTTAGTCTTTGTAATGCGTAAACATCTCCGTTTATCGCGTCTCGAATGTCATTCAAATTTTGAACAACAAAGTCATTTTTCATGTCTTGAGACCATGAAGACATATCAAGATTTAATAAATGTTCAAGACCTGGAACTAAGGAATTAACAGCTTCTGTTTGCTCATAAGTTGAAGATGTGGTATCTTTTAAGACAGATTCTGCATCGTCATAAACCTCAGAAAGCTCTTCTGCTCCTTTTGCACTTTCAAGAAGCATTGCAGTCATACTGTCTAAAGCATCATCGCTATCATTGAGTTCTTGAGTTAACCTTCTAAGCTCTTTTTCTTGATCTTCAGTAGATTCTCCAGCTTCTTCAGATGCTTTTTTTTGCTTTTCAACTGTTCTTATTTGATCTTCTAAGCTTCTTTTATTTTCTTCAATTCTATCATTATATTCTGAGAAGGTTTCAGAATTAGCAATTAAAGCATCTTGATAATTTTCCAAATCACTTGTTTCTAATTCTAAATCCCCAAGAGTTTCAGCAATTTCAGAATCGCTTAGGTAATTAGAATTAGGCATTTCTTGGTTTTCTAATTTATATTTTAGAACAATTTCATCTACAGAGCTTCCATTGTTTAATTGTTCTATAATAGAATCAATATTTTCAAGAAGATAATCTCCATCAATACTAGCTTTTATTTTAACTAAGTCTTCATCAGAAATTCCTGAATCTTCAATTTTCTGATAAATTTCATCTGCATACGCATTAGCATCTTCTTCCGAAGCTCCATTATCAATTCTTGAAGTGTAAGCTTCTTCAGTCAATCCCATTTGAGCTTGTTCTGCTTCAAGCTTTAATTTAGCTGCTTCATCTGATGTATTTTGAATCATCCAAGCTAATTGATCAGACCAACTTGTGAAAGTCTCAAGAAAACCATTGATATTATCATTTTCCTGGAACTGTTGCACAATACTCTGAATATCAGAATTCTCATCAAACTTTAGGTCTTTAGCTTCTAACTCTGCTAGGGTTTGAGACTGAGCTAAATAGTCTGCAATATCTTCTGTATTTAATACAGAATTTAATTTATCTATATTGGCTAGATACTGTTGTTTTAAATTATCAAGATCTGTTGTGTCCTGATTCTCTAAGCTTTTTTGTTTGATTTGTTCATCAAGATCTTCAATCTCAGAATTATATTCATTGATTAAATTATTTATAGCTCCAATAGCTTTAGCTGGATCACTATCAGCCTCAGCCTTTGTAATTTTTCCAAGATAGTCTTGACGAGTAGACCACATTTCAGAGCCTTGACCTGCGGAAATTGCTCCTCTTAAATCTTGATAAATAGAGCCATTCCCGATTCCTCCTCTAAGAGAGTCTGCATTTGAGCCTGCTAAAAATGATTGAATATCTTCTTTAGCATATTTTCTTTGCTGAGCATCAGCTTCTTCTATTCTTGAAGCTAATTCTCCAAAGTTATCTGTTGCGATTAAAGCATTAGAACCTTGCACTCCTAAAGTGTCAGCTAATTCCTGAGCTGAAGACCTAAACTCTTCAGAAGCGGTTCCTGTCTCTTTATAGTCGTTATAAAGAGTATTAAAATTGCTAACTTGAGATTCAATTTCAGAATATCCACTAACAGCATCTTCAGCTTTTGTTTTTGAGTCTGAATAAGCCTGTTCATTTGCTGCACTAATTCCAGACAATACCGAAGAAATGCCAGTTATAGCAATCATTGCTGCAATTCCTGCAGGACCTCCAAGCCAAGATAGCGCAGCTCCTAACGCTCTTACTCCTTTAGCCGCAACGTTAGCAGCCCCTCCTGCAACTCTAGCTTTTGCAGAAAGCACTTCTGTTGTAACAGTTGCTCTTGCTCCACTTCTTATGACTTCATCAAGAACATCGGTTAATGAAGAAAAATTTTGTGCAACAACTTGCCCTGTCTTTTGTTTTGCAATATTCTCTAAATTCTTAGCTATTCCATTAAAAGCTCCAGTTTTTCCAATTTGAGACAAATCTGCAAAACCAGAAATTAGCATTGGCAGATTAATAAGTAGATTAGTAATTGTTTGAGAGAGTTTTTCTCCACCATCTATATCTGAGTTTGCCCAAAGACTTCCCAATGACTGAAAACTCTGCCAACTAAAAGCTAATTGACCTACCGCACCCGCAGCATTGATTACATTATTAATTTGCTCTTGTCTAATCCATTGTTCTTGCATTAAATTATTAGAGCCTTGATTAGCCATCAGCTGAGCTTGATTTTTAGAGTAGCTATCCTGCAATCCTTCAATAATAGAAGGAGAAGTCGTTAAAGGAGAATCTACGGCTTCTTGGAGACTAATCATTAAAGTTTTTAGTCTTCCAAGTTCGTTAGAAACTTGATTAATTCCCTCTTTACTTTCGTCTAATCTCAAAGCATTATCTAAATTATCAGCAATCATCTTCATGTCACTTAAATTAGAGGTGTTAGACCTCATATTCATATAAAATTCTTTTAAGCTTTCATTTGCTGATTCGACAGAAGCTTTAACAGTATCGAAAGATACTTGTCCATCTTTCTTGAAAGAATTTAGAACGGAATCGGCTTCTTTTACTTGAGTAACAATATCATCTACATAAAGAGAAATTTTCTTTTGAAAATTTTCGTTACCTGTAAGATTTGATATACCCTCTAAAGTTTTTTCTCTTTCAATTCCAAAAATTGATTCGTAATCTTTAGTCTTGAATCTTCCTTTTTCATCCCTACTTTCAGTAACAATTCCTTGTTGAATTATGCTGTCTAAGAACTGACCTTTTTCATCAAAAGGAATATTGTAAAGATCTCCGTAGTCGGATAGTTTATCTGTAGTATTGTTATATTCAGCAGCTGCTAAATTTAAAAGCTGTGCTTGACCTACAAGCTTAGATTCTAACTCTAGTTGTTGATTTAAGAGATTAACAGAGCGTTCAACTTGCTTATTATAACTAATCCTTTGATCTTCAGACATTTGATCCGCATGAGCTAAACCTTGTTCTGTAAAATTAATTAAATCTTGAACTCTAGAGTCTGTAGAAGAAGTATCAAGACCTAAGTCCTGCAAATTGGACAATGCATTCTGTCTATTTTGTCGAGCTAAGCTCTGTTTATCTCTATTGGAAACAAAATTGCTAAGCCCTGAAGCAATATTATTACTAAATACTCTAGTAGCTACTGCTCCTAAGCCAGTTAAAGCTGTAGTTCCCCCGCCAATAGCATCCACGAATTGATTCATCAAATCTAACGCAGCTGTTAAAGCATCAATCATTCCATAGAAATCACTGCTGTTGAACAAATCATTAAAAATACCTTCTGCTGTTGCTTGAAGTTTATTTAATCTTCCTTCCAAGGAATCTGCGTAAACTTCTTGCATTTTATCCATTTCGCCATTAGCTGTTAATGAAGCATCCTTGTATTCCGCATATAAGTCAGAACGATTCATTAAAGCTTCAAAACGAGAAAGTTGGTATTTACCAGCTAAAGTAGCTCCAACAGCAGCTTTTTGAGTAGTATCCATAGAAGACCATACATCCATGAGATCTTCCATGATGTCGCCAACATTACGCATTTTTCCTTCGGAATCAAGAACCGCAACCCCAACTTGCTCAAGCTGTTTAGTAACAACACCAAGGTCTACTCCATCTTCCATGGTTTCACCCATACCAATATCGGAAAGTCGAGCATATATAGTCTTTAAACCATTACCGATATTTTCAGGAGCTTCACGAGTTACAGATTCAATAGTTGCAATCTGAGCTGCCAATTGATCCATATTAACGCCAACAGTGTTTGCAGTAGAAGCTGCTTTTTGAGATGCTGTAGCTAATTCTTCTACGTCCGCAGCAGACACATTAGCAACTTTAGCCCAAGAGTCAAGAGCTGAGCTTAAAGCTTCCATATTATCATCCATGCCATATGCGTTCATATAAGCAGTAATCTGGTCGGAAGTAGTCGCTGTATCTTGCTGAGATACGTTAGCTAACTGTGTAGACATCTCTGCTAACTGAGAAGCTTGCGGCAAATCAAAACCTTGCTGTGCAAAAACTAAAGTAGCATCAGTCATTGCGACTGTTGTACTATTTAAATTTTTAGCTGCTTCGTTGGCAGCATTTGCATACTCATACATTTGATCTTTTGAATAGTCAGTAACCATCATGATGTTAGTTAAAGAAGTATCAAGATCTTTCACGTATTGAGAAGCTTCATGAACTGAATTTAAAACACCTTGAAAACCACTAGCAATAATGCCCCATCGAGCAGTATTCCCGAGTGTGTTAAAAATTTTATCGGTAGTTTTACTTACAGTATTAAGATTAGTGTCTAACTTCCCCAGTTGTCCAATAGTACTAACAAAAGCTTGATTTCCTACTGTTCCAGCTGTTGCAAAAGCAGTTCTCAAATCTCCGATAGAAATCTTAGCATTAGACAAAGACTTAGAAAATTGCGTCATGTCTAACATTCCAAGCTTGGAATTAAAAGATGTCTCTAACGCATTTCTTAAAGATTGAATTTTATCTTTTGCATCTTCCATTGCTGGCTGACTAATAAGCTTTTGACTAGCAAGACGCTGAAGTTCGTTTTGTACTTGTCTAATTTGAGCCTGTAGTTGCGCAATACCACTGCTATCCAGAGTGGTTTTTATATCATAGTGAACAGTATTAGAATACTTTGCCACTCGTTATTTCACCTTCCTTTATAAAATAGAGCCAGTGAAAACCACAGGCATCCTTATATCTCTGATTTTGGGCAAAAAAATAAAGCCTACCTTTTTTCAAAGTAGACTTTATAATTTAATATTGTTTTGACCATTAGACTATTCAGTCAACAAAGACTCTCCATCTACAACTTCATGACTATTAGCTGTAATTTCAGGTTTAGCAACTTCATTATTCATTCCCCACCTGTCTGCGATCTGAAGAACTTCTTGAATGTTAGATTGCTCAGAAGCCATTTTTAGCTGTTCTGCTGCAGATTTTACAATATCTCCAGTAAATGTCTGAAGAGTGTCAAGCAGTCCTCGTGCGGAATGAGCATACTGTGTATATTCCGCATACCAATTCTCAGCGTTATCTGCAAGCATCTGGAGTTCTACTGGAAAAGATTTTTCCATTTTTTCTAAAACGCCATCTTCAAGCAATTTATCCCATGCTTCATTTATATTCTTAGAAATAATACTTGCGTATTTTTCTTTTTCACTTGGATAAAGAATAATTGCAGCAAATAAATATAGTGCTCTATTGAAAATAAAGCTATTAATAAAGCCATTATCGTTTGCGGCTTCAATAGAAAAAGAAATGATGTCATACATATCTTGAGTAGAAAGAGATGATTGTAGCTCTTGTTCTAAATTTATTGACATTTGTACCTCCTTATAACTCTTTATTTTACAATCTATTATAGTAAAAAATAGAATTAAAGTCAATAGTTAGAGATGATTTGCTATGAAATTTTTAGTAATATCCATTTTAATTGTTAGAATCATGGAATTTAACATTTGAGCAGTATTATTCCAAGCTACTTCAGATCTTTCAATAGCAGCTGTTCTATTTTTCTTTGCCGTTCCCAACCACGGATTTTTAGACATAAAACTATTTCTATCATAATTTGGACTATACACAGCATATGGAGTTATATCTTGATTCATAGCGGATTCGATAATATTTTGAATAGGAAAAATTTTTTCTCCAATAATCATATATTCAGCCTGTTCTTCTGCAGAAAAACCCGCTAAAGCAGAAAGAAAACCATTGTAGGCTACATTCTCTTTTAATTGATCCCAATAGGTATCTAAATTGATTGTATCTGAATGAGCTACTACTAACTGAACAACTCCTTGTAATTCTTTCTTTCCCATTCCTAATTCTCTATTTAAGAAATTAGTAAAGCTTCCATGATTATGAATAGTCAAAAAACCAGATTTCTCAATTAAAGGATCATTAGGATAATAAGAGATTTTATTCTTAGCTGTTGCTCTAATAAATTCTATATCTACACCGTTAGTATTCATAGTTAAAGCAACATCAGATTTATATATTTTTTTCGATACTCTTTTAGCAGAAGCATTTGCTCTCATTTTCAAATTATCAAAAGTGCTATTTTTTGTAAACATTCTTTTGATACTAATGTTTTTTCCTTCGATAGTCTCTGGAGTTAAAGTCTTAGCTATTTGTTCATCAAGTTTGTCCATTTTTTGTACTGCACTCAATAGTCCCATAGCAGAAGCCAGTTCATGTGTTTTACCTGCAACTACATTTGCTAAACCTTGACACTGATTTTTCCATTGTGAAATAACTCCTCCCCATGAGGATTTTACAGATGATTGAACTGAAGAGGAAGTTTGCATGATTCCAATAGAAGCAATTAACGCTAAAATCTCTCTTTCCGCAATGCTTAAGGCAGAAGCGTTTCTAGCTTCTTTGTCTTCTAAATTCTTTGGAACGCTAAACAATTTGCCATTTGTTTGTCTATTTCTAAAATTAGATATAATCTCTGAGGCTGCTCGAGATCTATTTTCATCTGTGATTCCACCTGAGAAGCTACCTGCATTGATACTATTTATTACATAATCATCTAACACAGTCTCAGCCCAAATTTTTACTAAATTAGGACTTACCATTTTTTCAGCAGCTCTAAATAATGAGTTAGCGTCTTTATTGACACTATTTAACCAAGAATCCGTAGAGTTAACAATACCCAAAGCAGCTTCTATAGATTGCGGCTCAGATTTCGCAGAAGAATCATTTATAGGAGTGTCTCCCGACAAAGCATTAGGATTTCTATCTAAGGTATCGTATATTTCACTAAAAGTTTGTTTTGATAATCCAGTTTGTTTTGATAAACGATTAATCGTTCTGGATCTTCTTCGTTTTGCATTTCTTAATTGTTGTGCTAAAATAGATTGTTTTGTAGCAAAGTATTTACTAGAGAGAAAAGCCGCAGATCCGCTATAATCTTCCCACCAATAATGTAAATAATCACTTGGATAAAAACCATCTTTTCCAACGAAAGGCATTTTCCCTCCTTATACACAAAAAAAGGGCACCCTTTTAAGAGTGCCCTCAAAAATTAAGTTATTCTCCTGGTTCAAAAGTAACAGATGCGCAATTAACAGTATAGGTTGTACCATTTGTATTAGCGATCTGATCTTCAGAAGTAGGATAAACAGTGAATTGACGAGAATTATGCTCATTGCTAAAGCCGCAAATAAGAACCATGTAGTTATCTCCGTCATTCGTTTCTCCAAAAGTATGAAGCTTTGGAGTTCCTGGAGCTGACAAAGGATCCATAGCAACTACTTCACCTTTATTACCCATTATCTTAATAGGTAAATAATAATTTGTCTGGTCTGCTCCAGAATAAGCATCCCAATCAGGAGTATACTTCAATGTACCAGTTACATTAAAGGTTTTGCTACCGTCCTCATAGGCGAAGTTGATGCCATCGACAAGTTCTTCCATTGTCTTTCCGCCCCATCCTCCTGGGACATCGGCGTTGGTAGCTACATTAGTCTCAGCTGTATTGCCCTTTGTTTCATCTTCGCCTTCGTTAAAACCCTGCTCATCAGCTCCGTCAAAGATTGAAGCCTTATACCATTGGTCTACGTCAGCATCTGAGGTACGACCTTCATGACCCATGACGCTCTTTGTACGATAGTTGTGTGAAGCAGCAGTATTATCAAGAACCTGAAGAACAGCCATTACCTTTTTCTTACGATTAAACTTTGTGAATGCAGGGAAGCAGTCAATAGTAAAGGTAAAGGTTGAAGGATCTCCAGAGTTTGCCATTGTGAAAGTAAAGTTGGACTGAATTTTACCACGAGGAATGATAAATTCTGCAGGTAAGTCAGAACCAGTCTCTTCATCACGGAATAATGTAGAAGCTTCAATGTAGTAGTAACCAGCAAAGGTTTCAGCATCGATCTGCATTTCATAAGCACCTTCGTCATGGACTTCATAACAGTCGATACGAACAGTGTCGCCAACCTCTACAGGCTCATCTTGACGAGGATCTCCTGGAGTGTCAGAACCAATAACAAAGACTACAGTCTTTCCATCAGCCTGTACTTCTCCATTAGCACTAATAGTAGCATTTTCTAATGAATTACCATCTGCACCTAAAATCTTAACCTGAGAATCGGTGACTGCAGAAAGATATTCTGCCTGAGCACCGGCAGAGTCAAGAGTAATAGGATAAACAGGAGCTTCTTTAGAAACTACAATGGTAGCGCCGTTACGATCTTCATCAGTAAGCTTTACAACGATTTGCTCTCCAATTTTTTCTGCTACCATATCATAATTAGTATGAACATAAATTTTTTGAGCATCAATACCGTCTTCTGCTTTACGACCTTTAACTACACCAGCTCCAGAAAGGACAGAAAAGCTGATTGGAGACATTAAGGCATCTTCAAGAGTGAAGGTAAGAGTTTTTTCTCCGTCCCAACCAATAAGACGAGGATTACCTTGACCACCCTGCGCATATACAGTAGTAGCCGCACCTTCAAGGCTAGAAGTCTTTGCGGTATCAATAAAAAGAACAGGCTGATACGCGTCAAAGTGTTGATTACCAATGTCTACAGAAGTTAAAGGCTTGAAAACAACATCGCAAATCTCACGAACACCAAAACGATTCATGTGTATTTTCTCTCCTTCTTAGAAAAATCTGTATACATTTTTTCCTTGGCTGGAAATAATAATTTCCATCATTATACAAACATGAAAATCATGTATATATTAACGGTAAATACTACCCATCCAATTATCTGGCTCTTCTATCTTACTTCCATCCATGAAAGGAGTTGTTACAATTTTTTGATAAAAATCGTATGAAACTTTCTTTTGATAACGAAGAAATGAATCATATAATTGAAAAGGAGTATAGTTAAAAAAGATATTTATATCTATTCCTAATCCCACAGACAAAATAGAAATATATTCTCCAAAAAGACTAGAATTTTCATTCTTGCTTTTATTTTGCTCTAGCTCTTGTCTGATTTGATTTCCTCTCTTTAACTTTTCCGCAATCTCTGCAGCTTTATCATTAGCCGGATTATACTCGTCCTCCAGTTCTGCGGATTGTGGTAAAAAGAGAGTTTTTAGTTTACTTTGAAAAAAAATAAAATTCATAGGATTAATTTGTCCAATAATTCTATTACTGTCATCTTTTAAAAAACAAATAGAACCAGGATCAAATCTAATCTTATAATCAGGAAAGATTAGACCTAAAAATTCTAAAACAGAATTTTTAGATTTCTTATCTTCGTCAATAATTACCATTAATAACTGAAAGTCTGATAACATACCTAACCTTGAATTGCCCTCTTTCACTTGCTTAACCACTTGATCAGCTTTAGTGAAAAAGTGAATTCCCATTAAGAAGTTATCTTCTCCAAAAGCACAAATTTCTTTAAGCTTAGGTTGAGTTATCACTATATTGCATTTGTCTATAGGAACTTGACCTCCGCTAAGAATTTTAGCTAAATCTCCGTTTAACTCTAACATATTAAATATCACCTATAATAAATCTACAGGTGCGGGAAGATCGTTATCTCTATTTTCAGAATCATCAGCCTCACTATGTGTTGCAACATATCTTAATAAAACCCCTCCGAGGTACTCATTAAGAACAAGTTGTGAAGCTCCTAGAAACTGAAGAGTCCCAATTCCAGAGAGCCTAGATTCATTTAATATTCCATCTATATATCCTGCTATCATCCAAGGTCTAAGCTTATAGTCATCCATTTCCCAATAATCAAGATGAGAAATAATACTAAAACTAATAACACAATCTCTATAGCTAGGATTTGTTGTAGGAACAAAATCATCAAACTCTAAAATAATATATGATTTTACTTCCTCATGTTCTCCAAAAGGAAGTTTTGGAGTTGCTCTAATAAAATGAGCATCTCTCATATTTTTTATACTATATTTATCTATAGTTGCTTGATATTGAGCTTGATTAGTATCTAAGCAATCTGGAGCATTTATAATCAATAATCTTTTTAAAAAATTACTATATGGTTTACTTTCTACAAAAAGTTTTCTCCAAATAGTCTCTTGATCTTTATTTATTGATAAGAAAGTAGACTTATAATTAGAACGGAGAATATTAGACGCAATCTTTTTTACCATGCATTCTCCTTTTATAAAGATTTAATTTCTACTTCCAAAGAAGTTTTTGAATTATTTTCTAAAAGACAATCTAAAGTAAATTTACCCTTTTTCCCTGTTACAATTTCTATAACACAAGAGTCCTCGTTGTTTTCTATAATTTTCGCAAGATCAGAATCTACAGAAAAAGTACCCTTTAAATCTTTCAACCAATAAGTATGAGTATCATATGGATAAACAACTTGAGGCCCTTGGATAATTGGTTTCTCCCAATCGACATTAACAATTAATTGAGATTTTCCATATTTTAGAGTAAAAGGTTTAACTGTTCCCGCAAAGATTTTTACTTCACAGATACGACCATCTTCTTTAATATTTTCTATTCTTACTCTTGGATTATCAATAATTTCCCATTTATTTTCTGGAGAATAGAATTTAGGATCTATCATATATCCAACTACAGTATCTGGCTTAACTAAAGTGTCTCCTATAATAACAGGACTGGGATCTATATCTATTTCTGGGTTCTTATGAATTTTAGGAAGTTCTTCTATCGTATTATCGTAATACTCTTGCACTTCTAACTCTATTATTCCAGGTACAGTTATAGAGTCAGTGACTTGCACTTCCCATTCATGACCATCTAATTTTACTCTAGTAAATCTTTTAAAATATTTTTTAGTATTTTCATCTTCTTTTATATAGATAGTTCCAGACAAGTTTAATTCGTTTACATTAATTTGATTTTTTTGAAACCATCGTAGATCTGTTTCTGTTGGCCCTTGAAAATAAATCCAATATTCTTTACCGTTAACTTCTAAAGTATATCTACAACGAATTATTTCAGATCGAAGATACGCGGTTTCTGTAATAATAGGAAGATATACCATCCAATGAGTGCCATCATCTAAACATTCAAAGGTGTCTCCCGCACTAAGGCCGCTTTCAAATTCTACTGAAAGATATTTTTTATCATAGTCTGGTTTTAAATTATTGGTATTAATCAAACAAGGCCAAGCTGAATGTGATGGAGTCTTAATCATTCTTGTGTTATAACTATTTTTTAAAGCCCACTGCAACGATTTAAGCTTTTGTTTATTTATTCTTTTTAACTGATTTCCTCCAAGATATTCTATTCTAGCCGCCAAGGTTTTAATAGACATTACCCCTCCTTGACTTTCTATTGATCACTTAATTGTTTTTCAATAGAACTAATAATAGAACAACATTCAAAAATACATCTTCTATATTCATAAAACTCTAAATCATTGCCTAAAGTTAGTAAACCTTCTAATTTACTTAAAACTTTTAATCCGTCAGATAATTGCGGCAAAAGATTAAACAAACCTGATAATTCTATAATTAAAGTAGAAAGAGGTTTTTTCCAATCCTGTCCTTCCTCTCTTAAAGGAAGAAGTCTATAGATTTGATTTACAACTCTATGCAAATTATAACAGATTGCAGAGTTTTCAATTTCGTTCTCATATATTGTATTCATATTACATTGGCTCCATAATCTGTTTAAAAGTGGTTCTCATACGTCCATTTTTATCTTTCTTTCTGCGACAATAAAGCCTTTGTAAATGAAAGCCTTCTCGTTCATGATCTTGTTTTAGCGTTAAGAGCTGCTTCATATGACTAGCTTGAGAAGTAAAGCTAAAATCACTTCCACTATATTTTTGTCTTACAAGATCAACATTAGCTAATTGAAAACCAAGCCATTCCATTATCATATATTCTCTAATAATACGCATTTCTTCTATGCTTAGCTTGCAACTAAAACATTTATTCTTTAAATCTAAATCAAAAGGATCTGCCCATCTTGGAAATTCAAAATGCGGCAAAGCAGCTATTAAAATTTCTTCAAGCATTGCTTCAGTGTCTTCTTTTGTCATTTCCATGAACATATCGTCAGTGATTCCAGATAAGAAAAAGTCATAGACTTCTTGAAAAGAAGTTTTTGGAGATGCTATAGGGTCTAAATGAGTCGTAAAACTTATATCCTGTTCTGGCATATAAATACTCCTCCCTAAGCTGTGGCTACACGTCTTCTAGAACTAGTTTCCTCTTTGCTTGTAGAAACCCTACGATGACGAGGTTCAGAATTAATTTGTTCATTATCTTCCTCAAGCCGCTCTTCAATAGCAATCATAGAATTAATAGAAAAGCCTGTAGCATCTTCAATAGCCTTACGCTTTTGCATATCATTAAGTTTTAATTGTCTAGCTCTTGTAACAATTAAATCTACGATACCATCAGGGCCAAAATCTAGTGCATCCAATAGACTGTCTAAATTTCCAGAAGTAAGAAGATTGTCAACATCTTGACGAGTCCACTTATATTCAATAGTGTCTGCAGAAACTCCAAATTCTTTAGCCAACTCATCGTTTTCAACACAAAGATAGTTTGTTAAAAGAACATTTCCACCGTGTGAATAGTTCAATCTACGCAATGTGCCTGCATCTAACTTTTTAATCTCAAACGGATTAAACACAATACGACGGTGAGTATCTTCATCTTTAAAAACTACTGAATGATCTACTAGATTGCGAACCTGAATCATTTGAGTATCTTTTACGCTCATTGTATCTCCTTTTTTCTCCTTTTTATTCTAAAATAAGGGGTGAGAATAACTCACCCCTTAATAAACATGTTATTTACGGCTCTAACTACTGAACCAAAGCTACTCTGTAGCATTTTCAGGATCATTATAATATTGAACCTGATTTTCTTTTACGTCTGAAGTTGCTGTCATTCCAGTAGAATCTTCTACTGTAGCTCCCTCCCCATCAATCCAAACAGTAGGCTTTCCATATTCCTCTGTTGTATTTGTTATTGGAGCTGTAATAATTAATTTAGCATCAGACAATCCTTCAGCTTTACCCTTAGAAACTTCAATACCTCCAAAATGATTTCCAGAGACATCAATATTTTCTCCAAGAGTTACTGTTGAACCATTAACAAGAATTCCCGCATTCCCACCAGAAGCTTTAATATTAGAGAGGGTATAGGTGCCATTATAGCACTGAACTCCATAAGTACTATTCCAAGATTCTGTCAATGCAGTATTGTTAATGTTTAAATTCTTTAACTCAGAGCCACTGCCCAATAGAACTAAATTCTGACCTACAGTTGAGAAGGTCATTGTATTTCCTCCACCGTCAATGGTCAATGGTCTGGTAACAGACATTACCGAAGGAACATTAATATCCCCAGTTAATTTTACTGTATTAACTTCTGGATTATCTAAAGCAGAAGTTAGAGAATCATAATCTCCAACCTCTGCAGTGTCTTCGGGTTCTGGCTCTGGTTCTGGTTCAGGAACCGGCTCTGTTCAACGAGTTGCTTTCTTAAGATCGGTATTGCGATAGCTGCACATCCAATGATTTAGAAGTGTAGCAATACCAAACTTTTTGTAAGTCTGAAGATCATGTGACCAATCGTCGTTATTTTCAACTTCACGAACTGCAGTAGGACCTTCAAAAGCAAGCTTTACAGGTTTATCTGAACCAACAGGAATAATATATGCCTGAGCAGGATCGATAACCTTTTCAGTATTGGTTTCATCAACCATAGACTGAGGAAGAATAATCACATTATGATTCTTGTAAGTACCAAGCCAACCGTTATTCCAAAGGTTATTTTTGATTTCGCTAGATGCCCAACCCTCAGCAGGCTTCATTGTAGCAGCGAATTCAGAGGTACAATAAATTGCAGACTGACCATAAGAGTCAGAGATTGCAAGAAGCTGATCCATAGTAGCTTCATCGAAACCTGCTACTTCTGCCTTATTAGGAGTTGGAAGAGAAGCTACAGCAGCCTCAAGAGCCTTAGCAATCTCTTTGTAAATATACTCATCCATACCTTCAAGAATTACATCGGTAAGTTCAGAGAACTGAATACGACCGTCAAGGAACTCTTCAAAACCGATGCGGCAAGCAGAACCGATAGCACTCATTTGTACTTCGATTTCAGTACCATCAAGCATGAAGACTTCATAACGACCAGCAAGACCTACTTGAGTTACAAAAGTCTTAGCGCGCTTGCGAGAAGCCTCAGTAATACGCTTTCTGAAAATTGCCTTATCGCCCTGAGCAAGAACTCTTACATCAGCAAAATCCATATACTGTTGTTCGACCTTACGAGGAAGAACTTCGTCAATAGTCTCTTCAATAAGACGGAAAATTGTATTTTTATTTTCACGATATGCAGCATAACGATTCTTGCAATTTTCTCCACCTAGAAGCTTAGAGAATTCATTGCGAAGAGCTGCATTTACTTCAGCTGCAGAATACTGCTCAACTTGACCATTCTGTTCAAAGGAGTAAGCTACAGGAGCATTCTTGTCAGCACGAACTGCCGCAAAAGCAAGATTACGTAAATCTTTAAAATCCATTATATAACTTCCCTCCTTTAATTAAGCAATAACCTGAACTTTAACTGCGGGCTGAAGGTCTGGCATAGTGGTTTCCTTAACTACCTTAAAAGAATGTTCTCCTTCAGGAGCTTCACCAGCTTCAAGGACACCATCAGTACCAACCTTAAGCATATCGCCTACAGAATATTCAGCTTCGTCTACCATATTAGTTGTAAAAATATCTCCAGGAACCATAGCAAAGACACGAGGAGTCATTACTCCGTTATAAGCGTCTGCCTTTGTCATTGCAAAGTCCTTATGCATCTGATGACGCTCGTCATAAAGTTTTTCTTCATTGAAAACCATCATCCAAGGACCGTCACCAGTAAAGTTGCATTCACCAGCAGCATAGTCATATTTTACAAACATGCCGTTCTGAAGCACTTCAATTGATTCGGCTGCGGGTAACTGCGCATATACCTGCCCATTACGAGGAGCAGAAAGATGATTAGGCTCTACATATCCATAACCATCTCGTGCAATTGTAACTGCCATCTAGTTCTTTCCTCCTTTAAAAATTACTCTCTTTTACATGACGGAGTGCTTCCACCACAGGAGGAACGAACCCCGCAGACTGACTATCAAGAGAGAAAGTGGCAATAGGAGATTCCTCTTCCTCTTCTGTTTGCCCATCAATCGTTGTAAAGTCAACATTTTTTCTTACATAAGCCAATGCTAATTTCTCTTCGATTTCTTCATAAGAATATTCACTCTTATGAGCAATAACATCAGCCTTATCTTCATCGCTAAGCATGAAATACTTATTAATTAAATCGTCTTTCTTTAGATTCTCTTGCTCAAGCTTAAACTCACGAAGCTCTTCAAGCTCTTGCTTCATAGCTTCAAATTCTGCTTGCATCTTTTCAGAAGTCAAAGAATTTTGAGTACCCGCCTTCTTTTTCTTTTGATCATCTTCAGCAGGCTTATCTTCTTGCTTTGGATCTTCCTTAGAAGAATCCTCTTCTTCTTTATCTTCCTCAGCGTATTTCTTCTTTTTCTTTGAACCGCCACCACAAGCAAAATCTGTATCCTCAGAATCTTCAGAATCGTCACCTTCAGCAGAATCTTCTGAGGTTTCTTCTACTTCATTTTCAGTTTCTTCCACTTCTTCAGTGGTTTCCTCTTCATTTTCAGTATTTTCTACCTCTTCGATCTGTTCTCCATTAGGCATATCCGACCCTCCTTTGTTTTGTAGTGCAAATTTTAATTGATTCATCATACTAAATAAAGTCCGTGAAAACTCAGGATCTTTACTGAAGTTTTTACTAACTTCTGGACTAGTAACTGACGCACCTTCAAAACAAGGTTCTACGTCGTCACCTAAGATACATAACTTTGTGAAGATTGCATCATTAATAATAAAAAACTCTATTCCAGTATTTCCATTTGTTGCCCAGTGTCCGTCAAGACTCTCTTCGTCTAACTCCATTGACTGACCTTTTCCTTCAGTAACACAAGCTTTAACTTCTGGATATTGTCCTGTCCACAAATATCCTGTAGTCATTAAATACTCTCGCTCTATTTCGTTACCAAATTCATCAAAGTCTTCAAACTTTTGAAACCATACATCCGCATCTGGAGCAACAAAACCATATGGAATTGTTTTACAGGAAAAAGTAATTTCCCCATCTTCTATATGCATTACATGTCCATGATCTCCAAAGTCCTCAATATCTTTTCTATAAGCTCCGACAATAGGAGTCCCAGGAAGAGAATTAGCCATTTGAATGGCTGTATTTTTATCTATATAAGAATGATTTCTATTTTCTCCTAGATAAAATACTTTAATTTCACACTGAGAAATACCGGGATTTAATGCGTTTTCTTCTAAATTGATGAACTGAGGTTCATCAATAGTCGCTATAGATCTATTTTTATTCACTTAAATCCCCCTATGACTGACTTTCTCTATTTTGAATTGTTTTAGTTGATTTTTCCTCATCTGGAAGCTCAGGTCTTCCCCCTTCACTTCCCGCACTTGCTTCTCCTTTAGTTTCAGAGCCATTAGAACTATTATTATTGGCACTACTCATAGTCGAAGACATTTGAGGAGGAATAAATAAATCATTTAAATTCATTAGTTCGTTTTCAAAATAAGCCATTGAAATTAAAGTTAATTGAGAATGACCAAGAGCAATTTGCGGCAAAAGTTTGGAAAAGCCAATAGTTGTTTGTTCTTTATATAATTTTGCTAAATCTTTATAATTATATATTGTAGTAGGAAGCATTTGAACTTTATAAAAAAGTCTTTGCGGAGATTTATTAAAAGGCTTCAATAAATCATTTAAATACTCTTGGAATTGAAGAAGAAGGTCTGATAAAGTTCCTTCGTCGTTAGCAATACTCTTTTCAAGAGCTAGATTTCCACTAGTGTTAAACTGCATCTGACTAACACCAGCATTGTTATAAACGGTTCTTTCTACCTTTTCTAACTGGTCTACTGAAGAAACATTCCCCTTGTCAGACATGTCCGCAACACTTACGTCTGCAAATGTTGTAAGTACATCTACCCCAATAGCGTCTGAAAGCATAGCAACAGCATTACTATGTAATGCTTGTGCTTCTTCAACATCAAAAATCAAGTCTCCATTTTTATCTATTGGCATTTTTTGGACTATAATTCTTAAAATTTGCTGAAGCATTTTCTTTTTATCAAGTTCTTGTGCTTCTTCCAAGTCCATCAATGAAGGGATAATAGAAGCAAATAATGGAGCGTCTGTATTACTTAAATTAAATTTGACAGTATTCTCTGGATCAAGAACAAACCACCCAGCATCATCGCTCTGGTAGTCTCTAGGTAATTTCCCATTTAAATAATCTAAATAAGCTTTATGAAACTCTTTTGGGAACATTTTCAGTATTCTTAACCTATAATCAATGTCAGAAAATGTATCATTAAAATATTTAATATTAAATTCTACAACAGCTTTTCCATTTAATTCATATCTTGAACGGCAATAATCTACAGGCAACTCTTGAATAAAACTAGCTTTCTTTTGAGATCTCTTATAGCCATAGTAACAACCATTTTTAATAACCTTCAAAGCTATTTCTCCAAAAGTTTTCTTTAAATCAGAATTCTCTAAATATAATGAAGATTTATACCAGCCTTCAATAATTTTTTCATTCTTTAACTTATTATCGTTAACAACAGGAACAACAAACCAGTCATACCTATATAAATAAGCCATATATCTACACAAACGAGAATAAATACCGCTGGTGTCAAAAAAAACATTAGAATAATGTCTTAACTCTTTTAAATTTTTAGATTCTAATGCCCTATCAACTTGCTCTCTTGAAATTTTTCTATTAGGCTTGCGCCAAAAGTCAAGATTAGCTATTACATCATTCTTTAAAGTATCTTTGCCAATCCTGATCTTGTTAAAATCTAAGGAGGACTTTTGATTAGAAATTAATCTAAAATCGCGTTCAACTTTATTTTTTGAACTCGCCAATTTTCACCTCCTTTTTAACGTCCAGCCATTCTCATTATATACTCATAAGAAATTTTATTTTCCTCATAGTAAGGAATCGTTACTAATTTTATATTGTGGTCTAAGCAATACTTTCTTTTTTGAATATCATTGTATTGTTGTTTTCTAACACCTCTACTACCTCCATATTTAGACACAGGAGAGTAGTGTTGTTTTCCATTGAATTCAATAAGAAAATCAAGCTTACCATCATCCGTGAAAACGGCAAAATCAAATCTTAATTTTCGACCACTACTACTAATTAAATCAGGAAATTCATATTCTTCTTGAAAAGGAATTCCCGCATTTTTTAAAATATCATATATTTTTATTTCACCTAGAGAATCTCGCATACTCAACCTCTCTAAGACAAAGTACTAATAATTATAAAAAAGTAAAAAATATAATACTGTTTTTTTGCCCGTTATCTGGAAGAAGTAAAGAACATAAAATCCTTAATGTTTCTTCCCTTTCTTTTATGATTTTTCTTCTCTTGGAGATTGCACCAATAGAGACCGTATATTAAAGCAGACACTTTGTCTTTCTTAATCTTACGGGAAGCCTGCTTTAGAATAATATTAGCTCCTTCGTTTTCTTGGACTAGATTCATTAATTGTGATTTTAAAATACTAGTCTCAACGTATGGCCGCAAATAATCTGCTCTTTGATTTGGAGACATTTTTTTTCCCTGAGCTTGAGACATTAATTTATTTTTAGCTACATTTTCATCTATTAAAAATTTTAATTTTCCAGATAATAATTGAGATTGACAGTAAGAGTACATTTCAGAGTTTAAAGGCTGGTTCGCCTTCATAATATACATAGCATTATGGATAGTATCAGGAGTTTCAAATTTTTTATAAGTACGATCTTCGTCATTATATACTCCCCAATTATATAATATCTCATCAGTATCTGGATCAATTTGATCCTCAACTAAGAAATCTACAAGACCGACTCCTAATCCGTTTCCGTCGACTACAGCAATATTACATTTATATTGATTAAATAACCTTTTAATTTTAATTGCTTGCAATCCAAAGTGATCTTCTTCGAAAGTATATATATTAACAATTTGTTTTACAGCAACTCCTGTCGGAGCTGGAGTAACTTTAATCACTACTACCTCTGTAGAACAACCAATACGACCAACGTCAATTCCAAGAACATAATAACCTTTAGAGGAAATACCTTTATTGTATTTTGTTTCAGCAATGTTTAGAATTCTACACTGATCAAATTTTGTAGAATTAAAAAATGCACCTTCAATGTTACCAGCCCATATTGAATTGTATTCTCTATCGAATCCAGCTACGTCCATAGAGTTATCCATCTCTTGTGATCTAATAAAGTTTGCTGGCTGTAAACCTTCAACTACAGGAATTTTCCAATCTCCACCTAATATAAAGGCTTCTTCTGGTTTTCCTACCATTTCACACAATGTTTGAATTAATTTATCATAGCTGTAAGTATCTTTATATCCTGCACTAGTAACGAAAACTGAACTTTGATTTAGAACTTCTTTTGGATCGACCTTACCATTCACTTGTCTCGAGATAACAAGAGTTGGCATAATAATTTCTGTCAATTTATCTTGGTCGATCTTCGCGCATTCTTCAACAAGTAATCCCTGAAAACGAGAGCCACGAGTTGATTCTGTCATTGCAACATTTTGAATAGTGCTTCCATTTTTAAAACTATAAGTTACTTGGTCTTTTGATTGACTGGTTTGAGCAATCTTCCCTCTTGTGTCCCATATAATTTCATTCGCAAGAGCAGGAATTAATTGACATATTTCTTGCATTTTAGAAGAAAGAATCTGCGCACTCTGAGCTTTCGATTTTGTTATCATGAAGCTTTTTATCTTCACTTCTAATACTTCTTATTTCGTATTAGTCCAGCATATCTTTTCTTCCCTGTAGGAAGTCGCGGACTCGTGGAGAGATTATATCTTTTCACCCTCTATGCGTTGCCCCTGACTATACTTCGTATAGCCTTCGGTTCGGGTTGCCATCACAGGTTTTCCCGCTTTATTCCGCGATAATAATACCTTAGATTGCTCTAAGGAACGGCATAATAATAATTGTAATACTTTTGATATTTTCTATCTAAATATACATTAGAATCTTTATAAAGCCAATCGCAAATATCTTTCACTTGCTTGGCTGCACCTAACACAATACGCTTTACTTCAGAACCAGGATGATTTATATGAATTGTTGCATTGAATAAATCATTAGTTCTTTCTTGAAGACCTATAAGAAAATTTTCAGTTCCAAGAAGTTCATAATGCATCTTTCCTTTTGTGACACATAAACTTCCATCACCATCTGTATATCCACGAACAAAATGCCTAAGATATTGGTCTGGCACTTGCTCTTTGGTCGGGAAAATTAAGGTCAAAGATTTTTTAGGTGTACATCCAAGTTTTATTAAGTCTTGTTTTATCTGTTTTGAACGTACACAATACCGATAAGCTTTCTGCTTTTTTCTATAGGCAATTTTATTATTATTCTCAATAAATTTTCTAAATTTTTCTAAATGATTATAGTCTGATTCTTGAAGAGATAACTCAATTTGATTATCTCCTTCTCTACTACGAACAGTTCCATCCGCATATAAAAAGCCTAACCAATAAGCTTTCTCTTCAGAATCAATCTTATTAAAAACGTTTTGATTAGTTGTATTAGATTTATATTGATTCATATAAGTCGGTAAACCGCCTTTCGTATTTATTCAATTATTATCTTTATTTACCATCAGCAACAGTTGCTAATTTTGCTCTTGGATATAAAATAGCTTTTACCATCAAAGAAAGAACTGCTAAAAAAGATTTTGAAAAACCTCGACTAAATACAGCATAAACTGTTTTATATCTCATTACAATTCTTAAATAAATTCTTTGAAAGTAATAAAAATGAAAAGTATTATCTGGATTCATTGAACAAAGATAATCAATAAATTTATCTGGATACTTTCTCCAATAGGCTATAATATCTTGATATTTTTCAAGATTCTTTCTAATTTTTTCTTTATCTACTTCTACAGTCTTGCTTTTTTTATCTATTTTCTGAGTAACTTTTAACAAACTTTTTAAACTCATTAGAAGTCACCTTCCGCAAGTCTAAAACTTTCATCTTCAAGTTCATCCATTACAAAATCTTGAAAACTTCTTTGTTCTTTTTCAGTAATTTCTTCGTCTTCTTCGCTTAGACTACTGTGCATAATATCTTCAACTGTATCAGTCTTTTGTTCACTAATTTTCTTAATGTAACTTTCAATAAGCTCTCCAAGACCAAGCTCATCCCGCACAAGCCTACTAGTATAATTTTGCATATCTCTAATAGTGAAATCTACTTTATCTTGCGGGTATTCTATAGGATTATCCTTTTCAGGGATAATTCCTCCCTCTCGTTCAACAAAAGCTACTAACTCTCCAATAGAATCTAAATCTCTTGACTCTTCTTCTTTATTCTGGGCTTCTGTAAATTTTCCTGATTTGCGGAGAGAGTCAAAAGTAGCTGATAACTTTTGGAAACTTGAAAAATCATCGACATCTAAAGCGCGATCCATTTTCAAAGATACTTTACAAATCTTTTTAAGAATATCCTCTCTATCCGCATTCAGTTCATATTCATTTGCATATTTTTGATACTGCTCTTCGAGTTTAACCCATTCAGAGGGGCGATAATTAATACCCCACTTTACCATAAGATATTTTATATCCTCTTCAGTTAGCTCATCGGAAATCTTTCCTTCATCAATGCCTAAATCAGGAACAAACTGTGGACGATTATCTTGCGGCAAAGGATCCGTTTCTACCAAGTCTGTATTATCGTCTTCAATTTCTTCTTCAGCAATAGTTTTTTGTTCTTCTTGTTCTTCTTTTACTTTCTCTAAATCCTCTTGAGAAAATACAAACTCTTCTTCAGAAATATCTTCAACATTGACCTGATCTTCTACAGAAACCTCTCTTGGAGCGTGTTCTTGAGAAGCTGAAGATCTTCCTGCGACATTGGAGAGAGTTTGATACATGGCTAAGCTAATTTCTCCATTGTCATATTTTCTTTTCAGCTCTTTCTCTTTTTCTTCATCTATTTCAGGCTGAATTTCATAATAGTATTCTTTGTTTAATTTATCGCTGTCAGCAAAAGAAAAATTACAATATTGAGCCATATTCATTCCACGAATATACTTGCCAATAACAGAAGCAGGACCAAATCTTTGAGGATCTTTAAGATAAGCTTTGTTGGTTTGCTCAATCCATAAATGTTCAATATAAGGGACATCAAACATTTCTAAGATCCAAAGAAAAGTTTCTGGCTTTCTATTATCAATATACATTGTCAAACAGCTTTTGCAAAGAGAACAGCGTTCCCCAGTTTTCATTTTAAAGAACTCTGTTTCTCTCTTTGATCTGCCGCATTTGGAACAAACTATATTTCCACCTGGCATTCTACCTTCTCCTTATTTCTTCCTGCGACACTCTTTACAAATGCTATAAAAGTGATCTTTAGAAGTATTTCTAGAAAAGAATAATGGATGAGCTAATTTTACTTCTCCACATCTGCCGCAAGTCTTCCACTCTCCATATTCTTCATTTGTATAATACCAAATAAGCCAATCTTTTTGAGCTTGCTCTGATAACATCTTAGGGATCCTTCTTCTCCAAAGAGTTGAAAAGTATTGCTCATTATGTTGTACTCCATACTTTGCTTCCATTAACTTCTGAATTTCTTCATTTGTATGACCATCAATTTTCCATATCACTAAATCATAAAGAATTGGTTCTTTTTCCAATGTTTTATCAACTAAATTTTCCAAGTCCAATAGAAGAAAATGCATGTCAGAATAAAAATCATCCCAAGATTCTTCTTTTAATTGAGAGTAATAGTAAAGAAGGAAGGATACGTGAGATGGATTAAATAAAGTAATAATTCCGTCAGACTTAGGCATTTTATTCTCGTCTAAAACAATATGTTCAGTTAAATCCATGTGTGCCATTGTTTTAACCTGATTAGAAGACTTGTTCTTTGCGGGGATACCATTTGCTGCAGCCCGCATAATGTACACTTGTTGCCAAGTTTCAATAATTTGTTTTTTCAACGAATATTTTGCTAAGCCTGTAGCTTTGTCAAACTGTTTTTTTAATTTATCAATCAGGTCTAAGCTTTCTTTTATCTGAGGATTTTCTGCTATTTCTTTTTTTGATATTTTTTCTTTTCTATCCATAATTTGATTTTTATCATTTGAAATCATGGCATAGAGTCCATCTTCGCCATTTTCAAGATTTGAGACAATTTCTTCAAAAGAAACCTGCCTTTTATTAACTGTAACTTCTCTATTCTTTGTTACAATTGAGTGCTCAGCTCTATGTTCTTTTTTAGTCTGATCTTTGTCTACAACAAAAAGAATATAGTCACTAATATAAGACAGATATTGAGCAGGTATTTCTTTTCCTTTAAAATTTTCTAATAATTTTTTAGAGTACTCAATTCTTTCTTCTGGAGTTTTTAAACTATAATCAAATCTCAAGGAGATCTCCTTTTTCTTTAGCCTTAACTTACTCAGACATTATAGCATTTGTAGTATCACCTTGTCAATAGTTTTTCTAAAAAAAATAAAAAAGAAATATGATATTTTGTTTTTCATTGCCCAAAATTACCTCATAAAATGTTTTATTTACATAAAAAATAGGATATGGTATAATATAAAATATAAGGAAAGGAATTGAAATGGGTTTTGCAACTAATTTTTGTAGAAATATGTCAAAAAGAAGCTATCAGTATATGGTAAGAAATACATATCCTCTATTAGAATCTAATAAACCAAGAAGATCACCAAAAGAAACTGTTTCTCCAAGAGATAAAAATGGAAATGTATATTGCGGGCAGACCTCTTGTATGTTTAAGGGGAAGCAATATATAATTGCGGGAGTCTCTGGAAAAATGGTGGAATTTATCGATGGAACCCGTCATAGAATTAGCAGCGTAGAGTTCCCATACTAGAAAAAGGAAAAAGAGGTTTTGTCGGGGAAATTGCTCAGGGCAGAGTTTTCCACGGTTAACTCTCTCGGGAATCCCATAACCACCCCCCCCCATTTGTCAAGTACCTATCGGTGAACGGTCGGATCTATCGGTGAGTGGCAAGTGTGGAGGCTTTGTGAAGAACGCTCAACGCCGCGAGTTTTCACCCTGATCAGGTGTAATATAGTTTTATCGAAAGACAAGACGAAACCACGAGAGGTTATCCATTATGATTAGTGTTGATTTATTTCTTGAAATGCGTGACTTATGCCGCACATGCTCCGAGGACGGACGTGTTAGTGAGTATCAAAACTTTGATCTTATGGCTGATGCTGCGTTTATCGCCCGCATGGAACAAGGTGAACGCCTGTACTGGTTCGCTTTCAAAAACGGTACTCATTTTAATAACTACCTCCAAACATTAGAGCGAGTACAAAAGTTTTACACTGATCCAGTGTTTGAGAGTGCATTCACGCCTATTTATATTATTGATTGTGTTTCAGATGATGACTATGAGTTCTATCCACTATCCGACCTGTACAACTAACAACCCGCGCAAGATAGGAGACGCAATGAACGCCACACAAGTCTACGAAGCAGCCCAGGTGATGATCGAGCAAGGCGGAGCCGAACTATTACTTGATGAAATATTAAGAGCATTGCCAACTGATCAACTTGAGGAGGTCTTGCGCTTTATCGCTACTAATTGGGATTTTAACGTACCCGAACTATTTGAGGACGAGGACGAAGCACAGGAGATATAGCCAACATAGAACAAATAGAATAGCGGCAAGGTCGGGCAAGTGCTCGGCCTTTTTGTTGCGGCTAAAGTTAGCCATGGTTAAAAGGGCAGGTCAAAGCCGTGCACGGGCAGAAAATTATACACCCTCGCGTAGGGCGTTGTCAATACTTTTTTGCAAACTTTTTCTATTTATTTTTCTTATCCCTTATCCCACAACTTAACACACACAGACTCCAAGAATCCTGGTGCCGCGTATCGCCTGCGCGTTGTGCGAATGACCCAGGGTCGTGACTATGTTGGCTTGTTTATTTCATTTCTCTTACCTCCTTACATTTATTATTATAGTCATTTGACCGCAAATAGCAAGAGAAAAATCAATAGGTTTTCCCAATAGTTTTAACTATTTACTTTTGGGTTGTGTTCCTGTACTATTACTTATGCAAGGTAAACAACGGAACGAAAGGGAAAAGACAATGATGAAACTTGTAAAACTGATCGGAACGCTTATTGGTGTCGCTATTAGGTATTTTTTATTCTTTCTTATGGGCTGGTTAGTTTTGGTACAAATGTTTCACGTATTTTAAAAAGGGGCGAAAAATGAATGAAAACACTTGCACGGGGTTTGCCCTTGTAGTAATATTCTTCTTGTTAGGTTTATCAATTCTTTCAATTTTAGGAGTATAAATAATGGACGCTATTTATTTTGATATGGATGGAACAATAGCAGACCTCTACAGCGTGAATAATTGGTGCTACAAAATCACACACGATGATGCATCACCCTACAAGCAAGCTAAACCACTTGTAAATATTGCACAATTGCAAAAGATTCTTCAGGCGTTCAAAGCATTGGGGATCACGGTAGGCGTTATCTCTTGGGGGGCAAAAGGAGCAAGTGCACAATTCACTCGCGAGGTAAAAAAACGTAAAAAAGAGTGGTGTACTTCTCTTGGGTTAGAATTTGATGAATTCCATGTGGTAAAGTATGGAACAAAAAAACAAAGCGTTGCTAAAATTAAAAACGCCGTTCTGGTCGATGATTCGTTAGAAGTTTTAGAAAGTTGGAATGGAACAACGATAGACGCTTACAACTCTAGAACTCTAATCAATCAATTAGGGTTTCTTTTGGAGGACCTAGCAGCCTAATATTTTTGGTTGTGTCCTGCGAGGTAGGCTAATGTTTTTCGTCTTTCGTTTCGTTGTTTCTGTCTTTCCTTTAGCCTACCTTGTCGGGCACAACTGAAAAAATTTTATAATTCTTATTGATATTTACTTTTTATTATGCTAAAATTAAGTTACAACGAAAGACAAGAAAGGCGTTAAAAATGTTTCATTATGTATGTACTATTATTCTTTTAATTATCATTTGTATTTACACTTTTTGTTTTTATGCAAATCTTTTACAAGATTGGGAAGCTACTACACTATACAAAAGAAATAGAATTGTTAAACCAACTTTTTTAGAATATCTTTTGACAGGTGGTAAAAAGTTCACCGCAGGGGTTTTATGTTTTATGATCGGCTCGACTTTTGTTATTTTATTATTGTTGTTTAACCTCGCGCAAGGGTTCTAAAAAATAAGACCCAAAAGAATAAAGAGAAAGGAAAACAAAAAAGCCTAGCGCTTTGCTAGGCTTATTTTTTGTCCAAAAGTAAAGTGTGAATTTTAATAAGAGTGTGCGGCTAATGGTACCTTAGAAACGCTCTCATGCCCTCTCATGACGAAAACTCTTTTGTCAATAGTTAATTCTAAACACCAAAGTTTCCTCTGGTTAACTTCCTCAGATTTGATCTCGTGCGGTCTGAAGGGTATTCTGAACGGTCGAACATTTGTTCTATTTTGCCTTCACAAAAATTACATTTGAAAAAATTAAACAAAAACGCCCATCGTTTGAGAAAACCAAATATGGCGGAAAATTTTAGCACATCGCGTGGTGCTTGTCAAGAACTTTTTTCAGAAATTTTCAAAAAATTTTTTGGTATCACAAAACCCAAAACCTGTCAAGTTTTATCTTATTTTGTTACAAAATTGTTACTAAACGCACAAAAAATCTCCATTTATAGAAAAAATCAATGAATTATTGCTCATTTTTGTAATTTTAACCATTGAAAAGCTCTAAAACACGCAAAAAACTACACAAAATTACGTTTTTGACCATTCCCCGCACACTTTTTAACAAAAATCAAGTACTTTTTCTATAATTTTTACCTATCTTTTGGAAAAATCTCACCATTTGACAAAAATTCTTTTTGTGTATTGCTTGACTTTATTTTAGTTTTATGCATTAGAAAAAAATAATTATTTTTTCAAAAAGCGCTTGACTATGCTTGCTACTCTGGTATTATTATCGATAGTTAAAGACACCAAACAACGAAAGGGCAAACAATGAAAAATTTTCTAGTATTGGACACTGAAGCAGTAGACCTATTTAAGCACAACGACGGTAAAGCTCATGGGGAAACTTCACTTTTTTATGATTTAGGTTGCATTGTTGCCGACCGTGAGGGTCGCATCTATGAGCGTTTTTCTTTTGCAAATAGTGACGTCATCACCAGTAAACAACTTATGAAAAGCGCTTATTATGCGGAAAAACTGCCCTATTATTTTAATAATATGGGTAGTGAATGGGAGTTGGCGGACACGCTCACCATTTGGGAAACGGTAACTTATTTATGTAAAAAATATCAGATTAAAGACGTTTGGGCATTTAATTCACGTTTCGATATGCAATGCACGAATTTTACCATTTCGCAAGAAAGCAACGGTTTCAGGCGCTATTTCTTGCCTTATAAAACGGGTTGGCGCGATATTTGGGACTTCGCGGGATCAACCGTTTGTAACACAAAAAAGTACGTGCGCTGGTGTTACAAAAATGGGTTTGTGACTGAATCAAATAACCCAAAAACTAACGCCGATACCGTTGGAAAATATATTTTAGGTGATTTATCGTTTGAGGAAAAACACACGGCATTGCAAGATTGTGAAATAGAACTTAAAATTTTACTTGCTGCCATGCGTCGCAAGCAAAAGAGCCGCAAATCATGCGGGCAAGGATGGCGAGACGCGGCAAAAATAGCTAAAGAATTAGGGTTAAAATAATAATAAGGCGGGTATTATCCCGCCTATTTTTTTGGTGTAAAGTTAACCTTAGCTAACTTTTGTACTATTGGAAAGTATCCTATTATTTTACTGCTATTTTTTGTTTTAAGGGCGTGTAATCAATTCTAAGACCCTATTAAGTGTTTTAATGAATAAGTACTAACTGTAAAATAAAATAGGGGCTTAAAACGGCTTAGAATTGCTCATTTAATAATTGTGTAGGAATTGTGAAGAACTTTATTTACTGCTTGCAATGCTTTTTGATAGTAGTAATATATCAAGTGTCGAAAGACGAAGCACCTTATAAATCGAATAGAAAAAACTCACCAACAAAGAAAAAAAGTTTTTGACGGGTGAGAAAGTAAGGTGTAAAATTAAACTACCACAAAAGAGAAAGGAAAAACTATGGTACTAACTATCACCAACCGCGAAGCATTGCATATCGCTATTAACGAGCTTAACGAACTAGGTTGTGAAAACACCCAACTTATTGAAAAGCTTGAAAAGATGGCCGCCGCCGCGGATAAGCGAGCAGAGAACGCAAAAAGTGCACCACGTTCAAAATCTAAGGACGCACGCGAACGTGAAGCCCGTGCGATTGAAGTTACTAAAATTATTAAAGCACACGGCGAACCCGTTACTAATCAGTGGTTAGTCGATAATGTTCAAGGTATCCCGACCACGGGCAAAGCGTCTGGTATTATGCAAACCGCGTGTAATCTAGGCATTGTAGAAAAGGTAGGCTTTGCAAAGGTGAACGGCTCCCCTCGCGTTACCTATCGCGCACTATAAACTATTAGAATTATTTGAACCCCTAGAAATAGGGGTTCTTTTTTTTTGTCTATTGGTATTTTATTGGTTTGTATTTACTTATTATTTCAATTTTAAGAGCCTTCTAATCGATTTTAAGGGGTAGTTTTACTATTTTATGAATAACTATAGTTTACCATCTAAAATAGCCCCTTAAAACGGCTTAAAATTCGTCAAAAATAGTTCTTGCTATTGTTGGTTGATAGTGGTAATATTTACTTGCGGGGTGAGGGTACCCGGGACAATAGCCCGGCTCACCACTCGAATAGGATCAGGAGGAGTTTAAGCTGAAAAATGCGTATTTTTTGTGAAAAATACAAAAAAATACTTGACAAATGCCTTCAATATCGCTACACCTCTTGAACCTGGTCGTGTTCGGCCGCAAAGCCGCCGCGTGTCCTATACGCCCAATTTTCATAGAACGGGGACTTCCCCAGAGAGGTAGTGAGGATCCTCAATCCCGCAACCTATTCTATACGCTTCAGATCCATGGAAATGAGAGCATAAAAAAAGACTCCAGCGCTACCACCCGCCAGAGTCTAAGAGAAAGGAAGATCCCGCATACATCTAAGATATTAAGGGCAAACAACATTTCTTAGTATGTATGGGTCCTCAGATATTATTTACGTTTTTTAGATAATGTAAGTTCATATTTGTCATCACCAACATAAAAAGTGATTACTCTTTCAGGATTCACAACTTCTGGAATCTCTACATTTACATTAACTTCTTTTGGAATATCCAAGAGGCTATCTAATAAAAAGGCTATGAGCGCGCGTTTCGTAGGATCTTCCTTACGCTTAGGAGAACGTCTTTTTTTACTTACCCCAGCGTCAATCCCACTTTCCTTTGCTTTCTTGGTAAGTTCTTTTGCATATTCGCTTTCAACATACCCTTCGTCGCAAAGGAATAAATATATAGCCTCTTTATTGGAGAGTCCCAAGGTTCTCTTCTGTGTATTAATATAATCGTCAGGAATATTAATTGTCTTATTTTTGCCCTGATATTCAAAAGTATATTTCATGGTAGTAACTTCTCTTTCTCAGCACTCTTGGGGAGTGTGGTCAGCTACTCCCCGCACACATTGCTCCTGACCGAGCGTAAAGGCTTTTGGGGTTTTATCCTTTACTTCCCTCTATGTAGATCTTTATGCAAGAACAAACATCTTAGGATCCTTGGACTTTTCACCAGGGATTGATACAACAACTTCCTGATGGATTAGGCGTGTCATTGCCGCGTTTATCTTCTGCCAAGAGACATCCAAATCCTCCGCTACTTCCTTTAGAGTGTGCGGACCCTCGTGTTCAGACATCCATGTTGCAACACCAGCCGCAAACTCTTCTGCAGCCTTATTCACAGTCTTCTTGCGTGGAGCTGACAAAGCTTCAATGTACTTCTCGCACATCTCAACAACTTCCGCGTCCTCATCCATGGTTTCAATGATTCGTTCAAATAGTTCTTTCTTAGTAGCCATTACGCTTCCTTTCTCTATTGGAAAGTTTCTCTTTCCTTTTGATATATTTATTATATCATGTTTTTATTTCTTCGTCAAGGAGAATTTTTCTAAGAGAAATATTTTTTATTTTTCTTTCTCTTCCCTTTGACATAAATAATTATATCATATAAAATTTTAGGTGGCAATAAAAATCTTTATTACTGCCTATTGGTTTAGAGATATATCCAATAGAGTGATGGTTAAGAAGATCTGTTTGATTCAAAATGAAAATGAAAATTTGTTTTTCAAAATGAAAATCACAGGCATGATTCCTTGAATTTTCAAAATGAAAATTTTTATTGTTCCTTGCGGCACAAGGGATTTTTGAAACTCATTTTTAGTTTTTAATCTTGAAAATGAAAATGAAATGAGGTGGTGCTTCCTGAACAATCGAGACTTAGGAAGTACTGCGGAAGATAAAAATAGGTTGAAAAAATTCTAGTTGACGGGGAGAGATATGTGTTGCACTCCCCACTCCCAACACCCCATCATTTTTCCTTATTTAGCTCTTTATACCTCTTTAGAGTGGTGAGATAAAAATGGACACAATAACGAACAAAAGCTGCCATTGTCATATCTCTCTTCTCTGATTCCTCTCTCCACTCTTCGTACTGTTTAGGAGTTAAAACGATGCTAACTTTTTTCTCCCTCTTATCCAAAGTTATCTATATAGCACAGTATACTGTAAGTAAGACTAATAGTAAGTCCTACTACCAACAAAAGACAAACAACAACAATATCCCAATGATACCCACTACACATTGCGCAACTTAACTCTAGCCCTAGATAAAAAGACACAACAGCCAAAGCAATAATCCGTGCAATAGAAATACCTTTAAAGTATCTGTCGAGATTTGTTGGATAAAATAATTCCGTTAGCATCAATTAACTCCTCTCAATGACAAATATATCTTATCATAAAATTTTTTAAAGGTCAATTAAATTTTTACTGAAAGTAAAAATTTATAGACTGGAATACGAAGTATTCTATGTCAATTAAATTTCTACTTAATAAGAAAAAATATTGTCATTACAAAGCTCTTCTTCTACTGGAGGTAATGATGAATCTTCCAACTTCTCTTGCGGGATTTCTCCCCAAATTTGTATAATCTTTTCTCCTCCAATAGCAGTAATATCCGCAGACAAACATTGATCTAATGACTTACCTTGTTCTTCCATTATAAGCTCTATTGGAACATAATCTGTAATATACAATAGTCTATAATATATCTTAGGACCATACTTAGTTTGTTTCTCTATAGCAACATATCCAATCATCTTATTTAATAACAACTGCGCAAGCCAACTTCTAATATTCTTATAGTTCTTCCCGCTTTGAGAACTATATCCAAGTGCTTCACACAATGTCTTTAAACTAAAGTCAAACCCAGGTTGTTTCTTAACTTGCGTCCAATAGCTATACTGTCTATAAAGATAGAAATACAACTTAATAACATTGTCATTAAAACAAGTATAAAGATCTCTAATCATGCGGTGAGACAGAGTAGATATTCTATATTGTCCATCCTCTTGATTGTTATAAATAATAATATCTCCGTCTTCTGTTTGCTCAATCATTTGCGGAAACTTTTTAAACATTTCATTCATACTAGCACTAACTGTACGACGATCAAGATCAAGAATCTTACCAATTTTAGAATAACTATACTTGTCTGAACTTAACTTTCGCCTATCTTCTTCTGGATAATATACCGAATTATCTAATACATTTAAAAAACATCTAATCTTGATCTTTTTATTTGAAAGCATCTCGTAATTGATAGGAACAAACAACGATCTTTCCGAATCATTCATATTCCATACCTCTTTCTAAGATTTACAATTATTATATAAAATACCTATAAAACAAAAGAAAACACCTATGTCTTACTATTGTATTATTTATTGTATTATTATATGTATTATTATATGTATTATTATATGTATTATTAGTTATAGACTTTTTTCCCCAACCTCCTAGACATTTTTGTACTACCCACTAGACATTTTTGTACTACCCACTAGACATTTTTGTACTACCTATATTTTTTACTAAAGTTTTATGCACTTCTAATTTTGCTATACAAAAAGTGCTAGTTCGCAGTTTTTGTACAGTAGGTTTTTTTAAATTATTATACTATAAAAAATTTTTAGTGTCAATGACTTCTGCCCGCACATTCACTTTCACTCTTGGATCTTCACTGCTCGCACTCATTTTCATTCGTGCTCACTATTCGTTGCTCTTACAGAGCAACTCATATCTATCCAATAGAAGATAAAAAAAGAAGGAGTCAAAACTCCTTCTAAGAAAACAACATATTTAACAAAAATTCATGCGGGAAAAAGTTTATCATATACAAATTATAAAATCCAGATGAAAGAAGTACTAAAGCAAAAGCCGCAAGGATAATAGCTACTAGCAATCTCCCAAGATAATAGTCTAAAACAATCTCAAAAGAAGAAAGACAGTGTTCAGAAATCTTCTTATACCTTCTTACTTTAGCAAAAATATACAGACCAATAATAAGACTTATAATTAATAGCGCTCCAGCTACACCTAGCAAAGCATAGGTTTGTTGTTTATATATCTCAAGTAATTGCGGAGCTTGAGTCTCAATTGTTCTAAGCATATCTAGAGTAACATCTACATCCATTCTATCCTCTTCTCTCAAACCAAAAAATTAAAGCTACTAAACTTGCGGCAAATGCTAATGATAGCGCGAGGAATAAACCAGTAAAGACAAATACCTCAACTATCATTTAGCTTCTCCCGCAAGAAAGCTTGTGTAATTAAAGACTGCATCTTAAATCCCTAGCTTCTGAATAATTTCATTAAACTTTTCATTAATACGTTTAATACACATCTCTTTTAGAGTTTTCTCAAGTTCGTAATGAATCTCTCCATAAAGTTCGTCCATCCATCGATCTATATTATTTGAGATTAAGTAAAAATCACGATCTTGAATTTCATCCTTGCACTCTTGGATGATAAAATCAGTCAGTTCGTTCTTGATTCGTTCTTGATTTTCTTCACCAAGCATTGCGGCTAAAGCGTTTACAGATTCCATATTATATCTTCCTTTCTCTTATTAATTAAAGCTTACCTTATTCGTCTTCGTGCCATTCAAAACCAGTCAGTTCATAGAGTGGAAGCCAATGAGCCTCATAGAAGTCATATCCCGCACCATCGATACCAAGGCACCAGAATCCATTATCAACATTTTCAATGATAGTGAATCCAATGTCCATAAGAGGTTCACGATGTTCATCCATCCATTCATAAGTAATCCAAGTGGAAGGATCCCAAACCCATCCCCACATTGGCATATTACCATAATCGGTATAGTACTCTACATAATCGTCTTCGTCATTGTCCCACTCTTCAACTTTTTCACAAATAATCCAATCCTCATAATCCTGATTGATACTATCTTCGATAAGCCAGATTGGAATGCGATTAAAAACACTAACCATTTCGTGAACAGCCTGTTCTTTAGTTGCGTAGATCATATCTATTTCCTTTCTCTCGATATATTTATTATACCATTTAAAAATTTTTTTCGCAAGAAGAAGTTTATCACAAACTCTTAGGAATAATATATTTGACTTGACAAAGCTTTGTTAAAAAGATATAATATATCCAAAAGGAAAGGAAAAAATATGAACGAATATCCTCACTACAACGATGGTACTGTAATGAAAGAAGAAGACGAGTTCTACCTAAATGGAGAATTCTGTATTGTAGATAAAATTGAGAAACAAGATGATGGGTATGATGTCTATTATCGCACTAATAAGGATATATTTGTTTCAAGCTTTGACTTCTGGAAAGAACACGATATGTATCTATTTAAGAAAAAAGATAAAGAAGTTGAAGACGAAGAAGAAGATTCTAAAGAGTATGAAATTACTTTCTATTTCAAGAACAAAGAAGCTTACTCAACAATAACTAATAAAAAGAGTCTCGATCGACTAAAAAATTTGATGGGAGAGCTTTTTAATTCAGATGGTTTTCTTCTTTTTCCTGATTGCGGGATTAACATGTATCAAATAACTCACTTTGAAATAGAAGAGTTGACAGAGAAATGCTATTAGTTGTTAATTTTATAAACGGACCTGCCGCAATATATAATCTTAAGAATATTACCTATGAAGAATTTAACAAAGCAATCTGTGCGGCAAATGCTTCAAAGATATTAGCTATGAACAACAGCCTAATCAATCTAAGCCGTGTTAGGGACATAAAAATTATAGAACGATGAATCATACTATAAATAATAAAACCCTATCTTAGATTGTATTAGAGCTGTTGGAAAATTGAAAAGACAAATAATTAAGATAGAATAGAATAGGATATAGAGAATGAATAATATTTATATTACTGGAGATCTTCACGGTCATGCTATAGAACGATTTTCTTTTAATCGTAATCCCTACATGCGGCAATTGGATGAAACAGATGTGATGGTGCAGCTTGGAGATACAGGACTCTGCTGGCCGTGTGACACTCCTAGACAAAAGACATATATTTTTGAATGGCTTGGTGCCCAAAAGTATACCTATCTGTTTATTAGAGGCAATCACGATAATGTAGACTGGTGGGAGTCTTGTCCTACTACAGAGGGAAACAAGCATATTAGGGTTTTATCAGGAGATTTGCGGAAAGCTCGTGTTGGCGGAAAGGTTTATGATAATATCTTCTTAGTAACATCTGCGGCTTTTCTTTTTATCAATGGTAAGACCTGTCTCTGTATCGGAGGAGCAGAATCTACAGATGCAGATTATTTAATTTACCCACACGAAAAGGAGCTGGCAAGATACTATAAGAGAGAAAAGAAGTTTTTCCGCGTAATAGGTCTAAGTTACTGGACTAATGAAGGAATCAATATCCCGCACATGAATTCTCTTATTGACTATTGGAAAGCTACAAATGATGATTATCCTCCTGACTTTATTTTTACCCATCAGTCACCTGCAGCTTTCTGTAGGACACATGAATGTTGTGAGTGCAGAATCGATAGAATTATGCCTACAGAAGAGCAGAAAGAATTAGATAAAGTGTGTGATATGTTTCCTGAAGCTAGTTGGTTTCATGGACATCAACATATAGATTTTGATCGAGCATATGGTAAGTATGAAAATATATGTGGTGTATATATCAGAATACTGTGTCTTGAAGAATAAATAGTTGTTGACAACGGCTATTTTCTCTGCTAAAATTAAATAAGTAGAGAGAAAGGATAAACATGAAGAATACTCTTATAGTGATGATGGCTCCACCAGCTGTTGGGAAATCAACTTTAGCCAAGCAGTTTGCGGATTGCCATGAAGATACTATTATTGTTTCTCGTGATTCTATTCGTTTTGCAATGCTGAAGCCTGGAGACGACTATTTCAAGTATGAGAAAGAAGTGACACGTCGCTTCTATGATCAGATCTCCGCAGCTCTTAAGGTACACAAGTACGTAATTGCGGATGCCACGCACATTACAGTAGGCTCTCGCCGCAAACTGTTCACAAATATAACTATCCCAAAAGACACACAGATTGTTGGTCTGTGGATTGAAACTCCTGTTCAAGTAGCTATCAAACAAAATAGCGCTCGAACTGGTTTAGCTCGTGTTCCTGAACAGGTAATTAGGAGTATGTATAAGAACAAGGTTTCTCCTCGAGAGTGGGAGCCATTTGATGGAGTGCTATTTATCTCTCGTGATGCTGATATGGCTATTGGAAAGAATTCTGTCAGTATAACTAATGTATTAGATAAGCTTAAGGAATTGTAATGCCAGTAGCTAAGAAATGTATTAGTATCTTATTGTGCGCAGTGCTTGTTCTTATAATGTACCCATCTTTTGCCTTAGCTAAAGGGGCTTCAGCAGCTGCTGCTTCGAGTGCAGCTAGAGCTGCTTCAACTTCTAAGGCTATAACCAAACCTATTACAAAGCCTCCAGTACAAATTAGAACTAATTTAATCCAAACAAAAGGGTTTCAACAGATATGCAAAGATAACCAGCGTATCCCGCACATTAATACCAATAAACAGAATAGGACTAGTTTATTTAATAACGATCACTATCCTTATTATGTTACACCTCCTTATATTTACTATTGGCCTATCTTTATTCCAATAGATAACGATAAAGATGAAGATGAGGAAGACTCCTAGACTAAAAACCTCCTTTACAAAGGAGGTTTTTTATTATATAATATAAATATAAAGAGAAAGGAAAATAAATGCGTACATCAGATTATCTTCGCAATTCAGCTTTTCATATTTTTGATGAAAAACAGCGTGCGGAAATTGAGCGTTGGTTCAATTATACTCAAGAGCGTAAGGATCTAGCTTATAGTTATTACGATAAAGATAGTACCGATCACACTTTTGAATTGTTGAGCCATAATTATTTCCAAGAATTAAAGGGTGCTCGACTTATGCTTGAATCTCTTGGAGCAAAGATCGCTTATGACTGGGTTGGTCATAGGAATAAGTGGTTTTTCCCAACAGAAGAAGATGTAGAAGTCCAGTTAGATTGGGAATATCAGTGCGCTGATTATTATGAGGAGTAAAATATGAAATATGATGATTATTTAGAAGAGATTATTGATGATTGTATCACAGTATCAGAATTCGATTTTGAAGATTTAGCCAGCGAATTCTATAATGAATATGAAGAATGTACTACCGATAATCTTTATGACTTCTTTGCGAAAACCAAGTTAGACTTAGGCACTCCATTTATTGATCAAGTTACTGGCAATGTTGATGGTTCCTATTACTATAGTTGGGGTAAAGCAGTTGAGGCTTTAAAGGATGCTATTTTTGATTCAGACTGCATGAATGCTCTTGATCAAATGGGATATAATGAGAGTTTCTTTAGGTATATTAAGGAAGATAATCCAGAAGGAGCAGACGTAATTCTTAGGTATGCGATCTTTGAATATAATTTTTCATTGATTCAGAAAAAGATGTATGCGGCTTTAGGTAAAACGATTATAAATCATTAAGAATAGGCTGATAAGGTGATAAGATTTTTCTTGTCACCTTTATTTTTTTATGATATAATATAAATACAAGGAGAAAGGAAATAAATGGCTACTGAAAAAGCATATCGTCCTACCACACTTGACGATTTATCTGGTCAGGAAAAAGCTAAAAAGATGCTGAACGTCTATATTAAAGCTGCTAAAATGAAAAATGAAACTTTGAGTCACATTCTTATTAGCGGCCAGACAGGGTGCGGGAAGACGACTGTGGCTAATATCATTGCTAATGAAATGGGTCAAACTGCTAAAGTATACTCTGGCCCAGCTATTAAAACTGTTCAGGATATGGTAGATATTCTTTGCAGTATCCAAGAGAATGACATCGTGTTTATTGACGAATGCCACGCGTTAAAGGCTAAGGTTCAGGAACAGTTATATTTTGCAATGGAACAGTTTGTTGTAGATGTGAATTTAGATGGACAATCTGTTCGTCAACCTTTACCGCACTTTACCTTGATTGGCGCTACAACTTCATTAGGTGGATTGGAACTGCCTTGCCGCAATCGTTTCCCAATTCAAATTGAGTTGGAACCATACGATGCCAATAGTATGACCAATATTGTAAAGACTGCTTTCAAGGCTAAAAACATAGAGATTGATGATAAGTGTGCGGAAATCATTGGTAACGCTTCTCGATCTACTCCACGTATTGCTAATAACTATGTGCGTTGTATTTATGACTTTGCCCTTGTTTTGAATGATGGCAAAATTACAGAGGAAGTTATCTATGATTCCTTTGATGTAATGGGTATTAATAAATATGGCTTGAATCAAATGGATATGAAATATCTTCAGTATCTTAAAGATGCTCGTAAGGCTGTAGGTGTTGAGACTCTTGCTACTGCTCTTGGAACTGATAAGAAGTCCTTAGAAGAAGTAGTAGAACCATATTTGATTCAGTGTGGATTGATTATTAAAGGCACTCGTGGTCGTTCTATTAACCAAAAGGGCGCTAATATCGTAGCAGAATTTGAATAGGGAGGAATTAACAATGGCTAAGAAAATTACTGCGGCAAATCTTATTGCTCTCTATGGTGATATGAAGGTTGAAAAGAATGTTGAATTTTGTTTTATAAATACTTATGCTGAGGATATAGAAAATGAATATGTAGATAAACCAGCTACTGCTCGCAACGTTGCCAAATACGCTGATTATCCTGTGAGCGAATTCTATTTTGATGATGGAAAGCTGGTTGTTATGATTAGAGAGGATAATAAATAATGAATTACGATAATAAAGTTAGTCTCGCAGGCTTTCTCCAATGTTTAACTTATACTCGACCAGAAGAGCATGTAAAGCTGATACTGCATACGTGTAGCTTTGATGGTGAAGACTTTGAAGAGATTTACTGTAATGTTTATAATGTCTCTAAGTATGCGGACTATCCTGTAAATAATATTATGATTGAAGACTGTGAAACTTTGTCGGTGATGATTGATGTCGATGATTGTTAATCTTGACGAAGTGCGGGAAATGAATCCTGAAACACAGAGATTTATTCAAGATATGGTAGATATGTTTGAGAATAATGGTTTAGGAGACTATAAATTAAATATTATTCCTAAAACCACTAAATCTTTTAGAGTGATAATTGATAGTGGTAATAACATATATACAGAAGAATTTACTGCGGCTAATTGCAAAGGACCGAGTGGCACTTTCAAACTAGCAAGTCTAATCAATTATATTTATATGTGTAACATGTAGCTGTCAATTTACTTTGACAGCTTTTTTCTTTTCTGATATAATATAATTAAAAGAAGAAAGGAAAAATATGTTTGTAAAATACTTACATCTTGAAAGATTAGATAACCCTAATGTAGAGGGAATTTTACACGGTACTTGCCGCATTGAACCTAAGATTGATGGCACTAACTCTAGTGTATGGATAGATAACGAAGGGATTCATTGCGGCTCCCGCACACGAGAACTCAATGAAGAAAAAGACAATGCATTCTTTTACTCTTGGATGTTATCTGATAATGAAGAGCCTAAGCTTATTAGGAGTTTATTAAATGATCATCCATGGCTTCGTCTATATGGAGAGTGGACTGGTTTAAATTCTTTTGTAGGATCCATTAAAGACTACAATCCAGAAGCTAAAGCTCATTTATATATTTTTGATGTAGCTAATCTCAATAATGATCTTGTTTCTAAAGAAGCTTGGGAGCCTATTTTAGTTGACTACGGTTTAGAGCCTTGGATTGTTCCCACTCTTGCGACCATTGAGAATCCATCTATTGAGGATATTGAAAAGATAGCTGATAACAATATATTTCTTCTTGATAACGCTAACCATGCGGGAGAAGGTGTGGTTATTAAGAATGAAAAGTTTAGAAATTATAGAGGAGAATATGCTATAGCTAAGTTTGTTATTGATGAATATAAGCAAAATAAGAAGCGTTCTAAGGCTGTTCGTGCGCCAGGTAATGTTGAGCAAGAGATTGTTGAACGTTGGGTAACTGACTCTGAACTTTCTAAGAGTGTAAACAAGGTATTAACTCTTATGAATGCGGAAAAGTTTGATAATACCAATGCACAGATGGTCGGTCGCTTTATTGGAATGTGTTGGAATGATCTTATTGAGTGTGCGGGCGAATGGGTTAAGAAGATGAAGAACCCTGTAGTAGATTTTTCTGCCCTTAAGGGTCTTTGTCAGCAAAAGGCTCGTAAATATGTTGGACTTTAAGGAGATATAATGCTAACTTTGATTGATTTAATCTCTCAAGATAAAGAGTATAATGATTTTCAAGTTTACAATCTTGAAGGCGAAGAGGACTGGGCTTGGATTGGAAAAGCAGAAACTGTAGTCAATGATTATCCGCTGGCTGAAGTCGTTGGTGTTAATGACGATACTGGTGAGTTGGATGTGAGGATTTAGTATGCCTTATTTAGTATATGGAAAACGAACTGAGCGTTGGTATAATGCGGATAATAATACTTGGAATGATCCAGACAAAACTTTTATGCCTTTAAATTCACAAGGTATTCGTACCCAAAAGAAGAGTATGAACGAATGTTTTGCTACTAAAGAGGATGCGCAAGAATGGATTGATTCACATAAATTTCGTGCGGGAGTAGAATTGGAGATTCGTCGTGGCTAAAGCTATATTCAAAGGTGATACTTATTTATTTACCAATCAGTATACTGCAACATCTACTATGTTAGAGCAAAATAAGGAATATGATATTGAATGGTACTACGATGGACCGCAAGTAATGGTGAATGGACATGCGATAGTTCATCCTGAAGGTACTATTTGGGTTAAAGTAGGCGGATGCGAAGTTCCATTCACTCCAGAATGTTTTAAGAGACAATGGGAAGTTCTTCAATAGTGATTTGGGATTGGTTTTATAGAAGCTTTGCGGCAATTCTTATAGTATTATTATTTGATGAGTAAATTAATAAAGCCTGCATTTGCAGGCTTTATTTTATAGCTTTTCCTCTTTTTCCAAGTTTAGTTCCAATAGGTTTGGAATAAAGTGATAAAAGAAAAGATATAATTTCTTTATACAATTCTATTTCTGACTTTTTATTTTTACTAAGATGAAGGAATGGAATAACTTCGTTTGTATAATGATTATAAATTATCTTTTCTTCTTCTGTTACTTGTCTTGTGCATCCCATTAAATTATTTTCAGAGATATAAGCTCCTTGCGGGCAAAGGAGACAAGATTCATTTTCACAATCCCTACATCTTAAAGTTATATAACAAATATCTTCCATACTTATAACCTCCAATCTACATTATAATATTTTATAATATTGTTGTCAAAAAGATTTTTCTTTACAAAGAAAGCTATTTATAATATAATAATATTATAAGAGAAAGGAATAAGATGAATGATGAAAAGTCTGTACTGTTAGATTTTGTTAATAATCATTTTTTTAATATAGCTTCTTTTTCAAATCGTTTATGGTCGTTAGAAGAAGATGCTGAATACGTAAGCAATGTAGATGAAAGAGATATATTTAAAGAAATAGCAGACAGTGTAGGAGCTTGTTATTTTAGTAATGGAGCTTCTAAATTAGTTTTGTTCTTTGATGAACTTGAAGATTATGTTATCAAGATTCCTTTGCAGGGAAGTATTGAAGCTGAAGAGAGTCTAGTATATGAAGTTGAGGATTCGTCAAATTATATTGACCTTGAAGATTTGAATTATCTTCCTTATGACAGGGACTATTGCTTTGAAGAAGCTCTTAACTACAAAAAAGCTAAACAAAATGGAGTTGAAAAGTATTTTGCAAAGACTGAATTCCTTACAACGATTGATGGAGTAGATATTTATTACTCTGAAAAAGTCGAAGGACTTTCTCCATATTCTAATTTTTACAAAAGTAAAGTGGAAGACTCTGAATATTACAAAACAGCAGAGGAATTAACGGAGAATGGAGCAAGAGATGCTTGGGAAAATAAATGGATTGCTGTTGCACTTCTTACTTCAACCGTAAAGGAAATTAAGAAATTAATTAATTTTTTGAATAAAGAGAATATTGAAGACCTTGCAGGCTACTCCAATATTTTAGTCGATGGTGATGGAAAAATAAAAATTATAGATTATAGTTCTTTTTATGGATAAGGTGATTTATATGGCAATTGTAATTAATCCTGTAAAAGCTACTCCGTTTGCTGAAGATGATTTCTCTTCGATTGTTAATGATTTGATGGTAGAATTTGATAGTGATTATTTTATCTTTGCACGCAATGTCTCAGGTGGACGTATGTATTCAGAGGACTTTTTTGTAGAACAGATCCAAGAGTATATGGATAAGTATACAGCAGTTGTAGAATACTTTGGAGGTGGAGAGATTATTCTCTATCGTTCTTTTGGAGAAGATTGTGAAGTAGTAAAAAGAAAGAAGATTCATTAAAAATTTTCTTGACAAATAAAAAATTTTGAGTATAATATAAATATAGTCAGTGATGGTAGACGAGTTACTTCAGAGGTGTTAAACAGTGTGTCGCAGGTTCGATTCCTGTCTATTGCGAAGTTGCAATAGTAGCTCAGTTGGTAGAGCAGCAGTATTTTAAGTCTCGTCTTAATTTTTCCTGACTAAGGTGTGATTTTTCCACGAAAGGATTTATATGTCAAAGTTTAACAATAAGATTCAGTATGAACGTGTATCTTCTTATGAAGGTGGAAAGAACTATAAAAAGAATCCTGTAGAAGATTTAATGAATTTTATGCTATCTTCTTACCTTGAAGATCGATTCTATGAATCTGCGCAGACTCAGCAGGAAAGGTTTTTATCTCTCTTAGATGAGGTCGAAAACAAGCTATCATGTGAATGGATTGCTAAGCTTTCTTTCTTTGCGCGCAATGAGGTAGGTCTTAGATCTATTGCTGAACTAACAGCAGCTTGGCTCAACGATAAGAAGTTTGATAATAAGCGAGCATATTTCCGCAACTTCTTTCATCGTCCCGATGATGTAGGAGAAGTGTTTGCGGCAATCGATATGCTTAGTGGTAAGCGTTCTCATGCGTTGATTCGTGGTGCTGGGGATTATCTTTCTTCTTTAAAAGAGTACCAACTTGGTAAGTACAAGATGAATCGCAAAGATTGGTCTATGGTGGATCTTATCAATGTAACGCACGCTCACTCTGCGGCAATTGATAAACTAAAGTCTGATACGCTAGAAACTCCTGAAACTTGGGAGACTAAAATTAGCGCGTCCAAGAGTGAAGAAGAAAAAGCTGATAGCTGGCGAGAATTAGTCGAGAAGGATAAGCTTGGTTATCTTGCCTTAATTCGCAATCTTCGCAATATTTTAAATTCTAACGTAGATATTGAATGGGTTAAAACCTATCTTATTCCTAAGATTACAGACGAGAATCGTATTAAGAAGTCTCTAGTATTTCCATATCAAATCTATTGTGCATGGAAGAATAAAGATGTTAATAACTATGATCTTAATTCAGCAATGGAAATTGCATTTCGTTTATCGTGCGGAAATATGCCTAAGTTAGAAGGAAAGAACTTAGTTGTTCTTGACGTATCTGGCTCTATGGAGAGTCGTATGTCTGCTAAGAGCAATCTGACTATTAAAGAAGTGGGCGCTGTATATGGAGCAGCTTTACTTGTAAATAGTAATGCAGACTTTATTCGTTTTGGTAATTATGCTAAAGAGTCTAAGTATAATCCATTACAAAATATTTTTGATATTATTTTAGATATGCAAAGGAATTATAGCTGCGGTTTTGGAACAGATATTAGTCCTGTATTTGATCTTATTCAAGATCGAGTCTATGATCGTATCTTCCTGATTAGCGATATGCAAATTATGGATTATCAAGATTATTATTGGTCTTCGTGGAACGATGATGATGCTGTTGCTAGATTTAATGACTATAAGCGAGCATCAGGCGCAGATCCTGTTCTTTACTCTTTTGATTTAGGCAACTATAAAAATCAAATAGAAAATCCTAACAATCCTAAAATTCATTTGATGACATCTTTATCAGATCAATTCTTCCGAATGATTCAATATATAGAAGATGGAGGTAAGCTAGTAGATTATATCGATAAAAACTATAGCTACTGCTAATTCTCCTTATCGGTTTGAAAGCTCTGCCTTAGTGGTAGAGCTTTTTGTATATTTACATTGACACAATCCTTTTTCTATAATATAATAGTTATATCAAAAGAGAAAGGAAGATATATGTCTTACGTTGATGACTTACGAGAAAATGAATATGTGCGCGAAAAGGTTTTAGAGAACGGTATCTCTTCCTTTAACTTTACTAACAAAGCATTCTGGAAAGGTATCTGGGATGATCAAACCATTCACGCAAGAGGACTGTTTGTTAAAGATGGAGAAGTATATGCTCGTTCTTATGACAAGTTCTTTGCGGTGGATGAACGTCCTGAAACTAAGTTAAACACTCTAGTTGAAACTCTTGAATATCCTGTATACTGCTATCGTAAAGAGAATGGTTTCTTAGGTATTCTTTCGTGTCATGAAGGACATCCTTTCTTTGCTACAAAGTCTACTAATATGGGAGAGTTTGCAGAGAACTTTAAGCGTATCTTTTACGAGAATGTAGAAGAAGATAAAAGAGAATATCTGTTTAATATTCTTGAGACAGAAAATTGTTCTGCCGTCTTTGAGGTAATTGATCCTATCAACGATCCTCATATTGTAGAATATAATTGGAATCCATATATCGTACTTTTAGATTTAATCAAAAATGATTTTACTTATCAGCATCTTGATTATTCTTATATGAAAGAAATTGCTGTTGCATGCAGTATTGATTATAAATCTTTGAAAGGTATCATTCTTGATAAAGAAGATTTTAATCTTTGGTACAATAAAGCCTTAGAAGAAAAGCATATTGAAGGGTATGTCTGCGAAGACTCTAAAGGTTTTATGTTTAAAATCAAAAATAATTGGTATAAGTATTGGAAACGGATGCGTTCAGTTGTCCAAGCAATTGCTTCAGAACGACTTTCTATCGAGGATATTGAAAAGCGTTATCGTTTAAATGAAAACGACAAAGACTTATTTGATTTTATGTTAGACTATGTGCCTGAATATATTGATAAAAACTTGCGCGTGCCTGATATTATCACTGTGCGGAAAAAGTTCTTAAATAAGAACTAAAATAAGTTATTGACAAGATATTTTCTTTATGATATAATTATATTATAGAAAGGAAGATATGGATATGGATAGATTTATTGCATGGGTTATTGATATATGGTCTGGCAATGTTGTAATGGAAAAAGAATTCAGTCTAGGTAGCTCAGAAGGAATAAGTAAAATATATAGAGATATAAAGGAAAACTATCCAGAGTATTCTTCGAATAGCCATTATCGCATACACGTTGTAAGGAAGAAATAATGTTTGATTTTGCTTTTGAACCATTAATTGTGGGAGATACTTCTACTTTAGGACTGATAGAAGAAATCCAAGAGCAAAAAGTAAATGCAGCAATTAATTGGATTAGAGAAAATCTAAAAGAGCCTATTCCAGTAAGTCAAATCGATATGGCTTTAGAGAAATTTCATATTGATTACAACGAATTGCCGCACTGGTTAGCGTCTAAGTTTGATGAATTCGAAGTTTGTTAATTTGTTTAAAAGGTTAAGTGTGATTGACATTAACAGTCTCGCACTTGACCTTTATCTTTTGGAGTAAAGTTTAATGAGGGATAATATTGGAGAATATAAAGCTATCAATTCCATTTATTCTTAACGGAAAAATGAACGATAAAGTTTCTGAATTTAATGTTCATTTTAACAAAGAGAAAAATAGTTTTGAGAAATTTTTACAGTTTATAGATATGTATAAGGATAAAAGAATTAATGTAACTTTCTATGGAGATTTTCCAATGGGGGTTGCTACTTCTATCGATAAGGTATCAGATAATACCTATGTAAGACTCACTAATGAGAATTTCTATATGAGCAAAGAGCTTCAGGAAAAGGGTATTAAATTCTTTTTTGATTCAAGTTTTCCAGCTTATAATTTATCCTCTCTTGATTCATTAATCAATGCTGGAGCCACTGATATTTACCCAACTGATGATTTGTTATATAACTTGGAAGAAACTTATCAATATTGTAAAGATAATAACGTAGGAATGAGACTTGTGTTAAATACCATTCCATCAACAGTCATGGATAGAGGAGAAATATATAAGTCACAGATCTATCGCCCGCAAGATAGAGAGTTTTTAGATCAATATTTTGATGCTTATGAATTTGCTTGCGGACGACCTTATGATTGGGCTAAGTTTGATGTACTGTATAGAGCTTGGTTCGTTAGAGAAGGATGGAATGGAGATTTATCTGAAATAAATGATGATTTAGAACTTCCTTTTCCTAACTTGGGAGTTATGTTAGATCTTACAAAGGATAAGGCTAAGTGCGGGAGAAGGTGCAATAAAAGAAGTTCTTCTAAATGCGACAAGTGTAATGAGTATGTTTCTATTGGAATCTCTCTAGCTGATAAAGGTGCATACTTAAGGGAGAACAAGCGTAGAGAGTCTAAGATAGGTCAAAATTAAGTCAAAAAAATAAAAAGTTTTTCATATGTATTTGGAGTTACCGCTTTCTATAATAAGCTAAAAGGGCATTTCTACTACCGACAAAGCCTATGAGTAATAGGCGTACTAAGGAGGAAATAAACTTGAACCTAGAAAAGAAAGCTAAATTAAAGATAGGCGTTAGCTTTATTTTAATGATTGTTTTAACTATTACATGTTTTATTATTCTTAATAATAAAACTGCTAACGCTGAAGAAAAAGAAAATATTTTTGAATCAGTAGAGACTTTGCAAGTTGATTATACAAACACACCAACCTATAAAGAAGAAGGATATAAAGATCTTAAAAGTTGGTGGGAGAGTCTCCAAGAGTCTAGGACTAATGAAGCAAATAAGCTTCAAGCCGATATTGATGCGGCTAATGGATTATCCGAAGAACAATTAGATGAGCTTGATGAATTAAAAAATAAAATAGCTGGAGCTGAAAGCTTTTCTGCAATAGAAGACTATAAAGAGAATGCAGATAAGATCTTAAGCGAAGCAAAACCTGTTATTCAAACTGAAAATTCAAATAATTCAGTTTCAACATCGAACAACTCTTCTGCAACTTCTGGTTCTTATAGCGGAAGTTATTATGATTTTTTGAGGGCTGGTGTTGTTAATCATAATGGGAATAAATTTACATATTATTCTCAATCTGTTTTACCTGGTGGTGGATTAAACATTCCTGGAAGACATGTCAGTGGTGGATTTGTATGCGATGGTGATGGATATATCGTTCTTGCAAATTCAGCAGCTAATGGAACTGTAGTGAATACGCCGTGGGGCGCAGGAAAAGTTTATGACAAGGGCACAAACGGAAATCATTATGATGTATATGTTGAATAAATAATTTTTGTTCAACAGATTGTGGTAACTATAAAAACAAGAAAAGAAATGCTTTAAGGGATACAAAAAAGTATCCCTTTTTTATTGACAAAGACTATAATATTATGTAATATAAAGAAAGGATAGCTTACCTATGAAGATAAAAGAAAAATTGGTAATTCTTGCAGAGAAGGTGAAACCAAAAAGGCATAGGAAAGCTTATTCTTTTATTATAGCAGGATTGATTGTAGTGGTTTGTTTCTGTTGGTGGTTATTTGATACTAACACAGGATGGATTGCTAGAACTAGTTGGGATAAAACTTTCGATACAACTTCTGAACATATAGTGACAGTCTATGATGGAGTTGGAAACCCAGTTAGAGTTTATAAAGGAACTTACAATGTAGAAGATCGTGGTAAGTATTGGATTATTATGAACGTAAATACTGGAGAACGCATTAATGTATATGGAAACAGCATGATCATTATTGATGAAGGAAGTAAAGGAGAGGTTATTCCCAGTCGATCAGGAGAAAAAGGAGAACAGAATAGTGAGTAATAAGAAAGATTTTTATATTAACTTATATTGTTCACAAGAAAAAGATAACTGGAATGTTGATTTAGCATATAGCGATTCTGATGGAGTAAGAGGTATGGCTCAATCTTCTAACAAAGATTTTGATTATGCTATTACTGAAGCTTTATATAAAATGATGGTAAAGGCTAAAGTTGTTAATAAAACAGTTAAGCCTGTTAATAAAACAGAAGATCAGCCTGATAAACATAAATTAGATAAGACTGTATCAAATTTAGTTTCTTTTAATAATCATCCTGGACATATGGTAACTGGAAAAAAGACTAACGATAATTCCATTTCTGAAGGTAAGAATAAAATTGAAGATCTTGTCGAACAAATTCAGAAGCTAGAGAAAAAGAATGAAGAAATTGAATCTAAGTTAAATAAGATCGCAGAAATGAATAAAAAGAATGAAGAAGTGATTCTTCCATACGATACCAATGATATACTTAGATCATTACTTCCATTCTAAGATTGTTATTGACATAATTAGTTTTATAATATATAATATAAATATGATAAGAGAGAAGGGAGAAAGAAATGCCGGTTTGTGTATCAAATAACACTCATATGTTATTAAACGATGGTACGTTTTTATACGATGCGGAAACTGTTGAACAGTATCTTTCTTCTCTCGGTTTTGATATAGACTCCTTAAAAGAGACATTGTTTGAAGAGGAAACTGAAGAAAAAGAGCACGCAGAAGAAATGGTCGAGTATTATAAAAGATGTGCGGAATCAGACTTTGAAGCTGCCAACAATATGGCTATAGAGTTAGAGAACATGATAGACCAGTTCCGAACGAAGTACAAAGCAAAAGCTGTTATTAATGTGCTTGATGAATTAGAAAGTATTATTAAAAACTATACTGAATAAAAAAGTATTATAGCTATTTCTTAAAGCCCTTAAAACGAGGGCTTTTTTAATGCCCTGATATTTTCAAGATATGAGAGGAGAATTGCTAATGAATATAGGTAATCCGTATTCATACCCTACAGGATATAATCAAAGAGGTTATAACATAGCTCCTTACAATACATATCAACCAAATATACAAAATACCTATACATCATTTCCCACTCAGACTACGAATCCCTTTGTAACACAACAGAGCAATTCTTTCGTGGGAAGAGTAGTTAATAATGAAAATGAGATTACTCCGAGTGAAGTTCCTATGGATGGAACTCTTGGGATATTTCCAAAAGCAGATGGATCTTCTATCTTTGTTAAAACTTGGGGTAAAATGGGTGAAATAAAAACTATTGAATATATCCCAGCAGTTACTGAAACTAACACTTCACAAGAAGAAGTTGCAATTAATGATACTTTTTTTGAAACTATTCAAAGACTAGACAATAGATTGGATAGAATTGAAAAGAAATTAAATTCTAGAAAATCCAATAGTCATCAATATAAGAAAGAGAACAATTCTGATGATGCCTAATATTCAAAATATTCTTAATACTTTTATTAATCAAAATCCTCGGATAGCTAATAATCCTAATGCTCAAGAAATTATTCAGGTACTTCAATCTGGTGATGCGGAAAAGGGAAAAGAAATTGCAAAGAATCTTTGTAATTCCTATGGAGTAACTGAAGAACAAGCTATTGAGCAGGCTAGAAAATTCTTTAATTTCTAGTAGATAATTCTTGTTTTATAGAGAATGCGCGCTAAATCTATATTGCAAGATTTATCATATATAAAACTTACCCTTTTAAGGAGGACGTATGTTTGGAAACAACGCACTAAGTGCAGCTGACATTGCTGCAGTAACTGACGGTCGCAATGGTAACTTTGGCTATGGAGAATGTTGGTGGATTATTCTTCTATTTGCACTATTTGGCTGGGGTCGCGGCGGAATGTTTGGCAACAATGGAGGTTGTGGTTGTGATGGAGCTTATGCAACCGTAGGCGATGTTGAACGCGGATTCAATAACCAATCTACTCAGCAACGTTTTAATGGACTTGACCAGGGTATTTGCCAGCTTGGTTATGACAATCTTGCACAGATTTCTAATCTCCAAAATACTATTATGCAGGGAAACTTTGGCATCCAAGAGGCTATTAATAATGCGGCAATAGCTAATATGCAAGATACAAATTCTATTTCACGTCAGCTAGCTGACTGTTGCTGCGAGAACCGTGAAGCAATTCAGGGCGTTAATTACAACATGTCTCAAGGATTTGCAAATCAGAGTTTCCAACTCCAACAGTGCTGCTGTGATTTGAAAGAAGCGATGAATAATAATACTCGCACTATCACAGACCAACTCACTCAATTCCGCATGGAAGATAAGGACAATAGGATTGCGGAGCTTCAATCTCAAGTCCAGGCTCTTAACTTAGCACAGAGCCAAGCAAATCAGAATCAATATTTGCTTAGTCGTCTTCAGCCAAACGCTATTCCCGCATATCAAGTAGCCAATCCATATGCTGCCTATAACGGATGCGGTTGCTGCGGAACCCAGACTTGTTGCTAACTGCTAAAAGAGATATACAGGGGAAAATTTTTCCCCTGTATACGTGTTAATATTTTGGAGGTATATTTATGATTGAATTATCTAATGCTACTGCTCAAACATTAACCCCAGGGCAGTCTCTTACCTTCGACACAGTTCTTTTAAAGAGCAAGTGTGGTGCCGAAGCTCATCGCAACAATAGTAGTATTATAACTCTAAGAGCTTGTAATGCCACCTATGAGGTTCATTTTTCAGCAAATGTTTCTGGAACAGCCGCTGGTGTTGTCCAATTAAATATTGAATTAGACGGAGAGCCATTAGCAGAAACTACTATGAACTCTACAGTAACTACTGCGGCAGATCCTAATAATGTTGCAACATCTACTTTAATTCATACTAGCTGTGGATGCTGTGGAAGAATTACTGTAACTAATACAGGAACAGCTGATATTATTGTTGGAGCTAATTCTTCATTATTCGTTAAGCGTGTGTCTTAGAGAAAGAAGGAATAGTTATGACTTATCAAATAGAAGATACAAAGCGCTGTCACGAAAAAATGGAGCAAGAAAAAGAGCGTATATGCGAATGGATAGATGCTGAAATTATAAAGGGATCTGATTTTGCGGACGCAAAAGGTTTAATGTATGCGGCAGATATTGTTAAAGATTTATCCGAAGCTCAAAAGAATGTTTGGGAATCTTGCTATTATAAGTCAGTAGTAGAAGCAATGGATGAGTATGATTATTATCCTGAAAATAGAAGAAAAGGATATAGGCCAGGAAAAGAAATGAGACATATGTATCCAGCTTACTCTTCTGATTATAATTATCCTCAAAGATATGAAGATAATTATGACGATGAAGGCGAGAGAGAGTATGGAAGAGAATTTAACAATTTCCGCAAGGCAAAGAAACATTATACTCAAACCCATTCTCCAGAAGATCAGCAAAGAATGAAGGAACATGCTAATAAGCATCTTGCAAAGACAATAACCACATTAAAGGAAATATGGAAAGATGCTGATCCAGACTTGCGCCGCAAGATGAAAGCTGATTTTAGCAACCTTGTAAATGAAATGGCAGTATAATGGAAACCTTTACCATGAATGGATACTATTGGATTGTAAAGAGAGTAAATAGAGATGATCCTATATTAATAGATGAATCTGGAGAATGGACTGTAGGAGTAACAGATCCTGAGACAATGACTGTATATATCTCTAATGAAATAGATGGAGCCTTTTTCAAAAGAGTATTAATACATGAGCTTAGTCATTGTGCTCTGTTCAGTTTTGATCTATTAGAAGGTATCCACAGAATGGTATATCCTATTTATTGGACAGAAGCTGAAGAGTGGATATGTAATTTTATTGCGGACTATGGGTTATATATCTTTTCAAAAGCTAAGTCGATATTAGGAGAAGATGCTATATACATTGTCCCGCAAGAGATAGAAAAAATTGTAGCTTAATTTAAAAATTCTTATTGACAAAAAGAAAAATATTCTATATAATATATAATGTCAATAAGAGAGAAAGCTTATTATATCAAATAAAAAATTCTTATTGACAAAGAAAAAATTTAATGATATAATAAGTATATAAGAGGTAAGGGAAAATAACGACCCACCTAGTTTCAAGGAAGCTCCAAAAGAAATTGGGTAAGCAAGTTTCTTATAGATCAGGAGACCGTCCTGCCGTTAGCTAACATGCTTGCGAAGTTGGATGCCCGTCCAGCTAAAAACATTATATTATTCGGATAGTGTCTTAACCACTAAATGTGTCCTAAGAGAAGTGCAGGTTACTGGTAAGCCGACAGAAAGAAAACCTTGGAAGAAAACTCTTCTTCTGTAGGGTTCAAGTCCCTACCTGCTGGTCGAAGAGACTAGCAGTGGCTGTGAGGGAGCGGAGAAGAGAATTCTGGTGGGCTGCGCATACCTTAAATCACGCAGAGCTTATATTTTTAAAGTTGGAAAATAAAATCAAGCAATGCACTTACAAGGCTTGCTCCTGCTGCCATGGATTCTAGGAAATCTTTTATAAGCCATCCCCAAAACGGTTAAGAGATTTTAAGCAAGCCTCTTTTTCCAGCTCTAAGGATATAAAATCCGCGGTGAACCTGCGGTATCCTATTTGCCGCTGTGGCGTAATTGGTAGCGCAACGCACTTGTAATGCGTGGGTTATAGATTCGAGTTCTATCAGCGGCACCATTTTTATTTACGACTAATGTGATGGGGAAAAAGTTACTTCATAGAGTATAGATTTTGAGCGTAATATTGTGAATACTTTTTCAAGAAATATCCATTGGTTTAATATGCGGCTGTCGCCAAGTGGTAAGGCAACAGGTTTCCACCCTGTTATTCTCGCGAGTTCGATCCTCGTCAGCCGCTCCATGTGCCGAGGTAGCGAAGCGGTCAAACGCATCAGACTGTAAATCTGACGGTTCTGCCTTCGTAGGTTCAAATCCTACCCTCGGCACCATTAAAAATTTTCTTCTTAACAACGATTGATAAATAAATAGCGTGACGGTAAGACGGCTTACTTCAATGGTGAAAAATAGTCTTGAAAACTATGAAGATTGGTTCAATTCCAATATAATCGCTATCTTTTTATTTCCGCTATTTTTAAAATAGGCTGTAGTGTAACGGTAGCACAAGAGGTTTTGGCCCTCTTAGTCGTTTAGGGTTCAAATCCCCGCAGCCTAGCCAGATTCCTCCAGGACTAGGATCCAACCAGCTTTCATAAGGCAGGGAAGCTTGGAGCGTAACCAAGTGGAGGAGCCAATAATAATAGAAACAAAGAAAGGTTTGTATATGAAACATATTAAAACAGACCTTCATAGGGGGGGGGCTATTAGCTGTCGCCTCCGTTAAAGAAGGTGATATTTAATGTCTGTCTCTGATATTCAAATGCGAAATGAAGATGGTACTTTTCAAAGTATTTTTCCAATTACTGTAGAGCAAGGTGGAACTGGTGCGGACAATACGAATAATGCTCTTGATAACTTAGGGGTTAAAGATTATGTCGTAGCAGAGGGCACGTCTGGAGTTTGGTTCTATACAAAATATAAAAATGGATACGCCGAAGCCTATACTGGAATAGATACAACTGGATATTTTGATAATTGGGCGTTCAATAGAGTGTGGGGGTATACTTATCTTGCCGGCCCGGGAACAAGCGGAGAATATCAAGCTACACCTAAAATAGCTTTACCGTTTACTTTCAAAGAAGTCTACGAGTGGGGCGTTAATGTAAGTAATGGCAACGAATACACAAGTGGCTATGGTGTAACTACAGGTGATGCATCAAGCATTGTTGCGGGAAATGAAAACATAACGGAGTTTCCACAGTTCTTTCTATGCCGCCAGTCAAGAGACAATACGACGACAAATCTGAGAGTTCGCAGGTATATTAGAGGTAGGTGGAAGTAATGCTAGGATATTACGAACAGGTAACTCATATTAAGGACGGATCTACGCCTGTAGACAATATTACAAAATTTGCCTATTATGCCGATGATTATGAAACTGTCAACGAATGGCATGAATATGATGAATATGAACTTGAAATGATTAAACAAGGTCAAATCAGAGAGGGAAAAGAAAAGTTTCTTGACACTGCACCAAATATTCAAGCTGATCAAGACAGAGCTATTTGTGAATTATATGAATTAATCGTAGGTGGTGAAGCCTAATGATTAATGCTATTTTAAATGCTTACTTGCGGAGAATTGAACGTGGAGAAATTACTTTGGAAGAAGTTCCCAAGTCAATTCAATCTGAAGTGGAGCAGCTATTGAAAAATTCTTCTTTACAAAATTAAAAATAAGTTTTATAATATAGATATAGACGATAAGAAATAGTCTTTAAACAATTCTTACATATTCCTCGGTAGCTCAATTGGCAGTTAGCATTCGGCTGTTAACCGAAGGGTTATAGGTTCGAGTCCTATCCGAGGAGCCATTCTCCCATAAGTCAATGGTAGACTAGAGGACTTTTAATCCTAAGATTCCAGTTCAACTCTGGATGGGAGAACCAAATACGCCGTTAACTCAATTGGCTAGAGTAGGTGACTCTTAATCATCAGGTTCTGGGTTCAAATCTCAGGCGGCGTACCAATATTGCGGAGTGGTGTAGTAGTAGCACGCTGGTTTCATATGCCAGAGGTCGTCTCAAACGGTGCAAATCCTACCTCCGCGTCCATTCTTTTTTAGTTATATAAGAAGTTATATGTCTTGAAGTCTGTAATGGAAAAAGAAAAACCATTTATGGATATAAATTAAAATACTAAACAATAAATCAAAGATAAAAATATCTTTTGATTATATACTGTTAGATCGTTGTACAACATATAAATCTAACTAGGATGGCAAAGCGGCACTTGATAAAACCTCGTTAAAAACCAGGGCGTGCCGCACTAAAAAATCATAGACGTGATAGATAAAGAGTTACTTCATTTTATGTCTTTTATAAAGTTTAACTTGCCTCAAACTCTTTATAGATTTTCCGTCTTTTAGCCAGGAGAAATCCTGGCTTTTATTTTTTGCTCTTCTGATAATAGATCAGAAGGAGGTGGTTGTATGGCAACTCTTCAAGCACTAGTTTTAACTTGTTGTTTATTGTCTGGTACTCCAAGTATCCCAGTTGAAGTTGCAGAACCATTAGAAATAGAAAGCTTTTATGAAACTTTCCCAGAAGAATTAAGACCATATTTGACAGAAGAGCAAGAAGTCTATCTCCAAGAGAACTATGTAGAAACAGAAGAAGCCAGTCAAGAATTAGATGAGATTGCTTCTAGCTGTAATACAAAGAAAATCTTAGAAGAAGAAAGAATAGCTTTAGAGCAAAGACAAGCTGCGGAAGAAGCTAGACTCCAAGAGATAGATAGCAATATATCATCAGTTATTTCATCTACTGGCAGTCCTGGTGCAGGATATTGCGCAAAATGGGTGAGCATGGTTTATCAGAATGCGGGATATGGCTATATAGGTGGTAACGCAGATGATATGTATTATAACTATTGCGATAGTGCGGATCGTAGCGAATTAAAAAATGGAATGTTAGTTGCTGTTCCTTCTTGGAATGGTAGTGCAAGAAGTTATGAATATGGACATATTGGCATATACATTGATGGAATGTTGTGGCACAATATTGGTCCAATTCAACAAACACCATTAGATGAATGGATAGCAACGTATGGTCAAATAGAGGAAGTTCGTTGGGGATTCCCAATTTAATCATAAGCCGTTGAGGATGAAAGTCCTTGACGGCTTTTTCTTTTTATGTTATAATATTTATATAAAGAGAAAGGAATTATATGGAACTTTCAGGTAAACAATTTAATGCACTAATGCAGTATACTAAAAAAGCAACTGGTATTTTTACATATCCTATTTTAGAAGATAATCTTTTATTTTTTTCTAATGGTTATTCTTTAATTGCTGTAGAGATGGCTTTTGGTACAGAATCTTTTGATTTCGCTGAAAAAGATGATATGTTAGTGCTACGATTTGATAAGCATAAGATTCTTGCAAAAGATAAAATCATTATTGAGACTTCTGGAATTTACCTCAATGGAGAGAAAATTGGAAGATGGGGAAAAGCAGGAATGTCTAATAAGCCGCAATTAAAGAAGTTACTTAATGAAGCTAAATCTATGGCGGGACAATCTAACAAGGATGAAATTAATTTCTATTTTAGCAAGCATGGAATCAGTCGTGAGAATTTAAAGAATATTTCCGACATAGCTAACGCTTTTGTTTGTGATACAAAAATCGTTCCTTGTTGCAAGAAACATAGTAATGGGAAATATGGACTTCCTGTTATTTACTGTGAGTATAAAACTAATTTCAATATTTGTGGAGTATGTGCTCCAGTTCGTTTCTAAGGAAAAAGAATGACTAAAATTAGAGGAATGTTAATTAGCAATTCACCTTATCTTTCTAGGAATATGTTTTATTGGCATAGATACAATGACTATTGGAATGAGTTCCAAGAGGATTATAAAGAAGATGGAATTATTGCAACTTGGGAGGATCATGATTTAATTCATGAATGGATTACAGAGTATATTTGTGATGGAGATGATCCTTGTCCACGGATTGTTGAGATTGAAGAGTCTGATTTTTCAGAACTTATAGACTTTTGTAAAGCTCAAATTAAAGCTTATGAGAAAGCTCTTGGATATATCCCAAAAGAACTAGATTATGTTAAGTATACAATCCAGATAATTGATAGAATTTATGAATATACAGATGTAAATTTTGCCACTGGAAAAATGAGTGCGGGAGAAATGGACTGGAATTGTCGATTCTTCTATCAGGCATTTTAAAAAATTATTTTGACATCTTTCTTTTTGTATGATATAATATAAATATAGAGAGAAAGGAAAGATAATGGGAGTAGATATTACACTTTTTGTTGAACACAAAGATGAAAACACTGGTGAATGGAATTGCGTAAACTTATATCGTAAAGATCATCAGACTGGAAATTTTGAAATGGTACAGCCTTGGGAGGGTAGAAACTCTAGCTTATTTATGATACTTTCTCAAGGAGATTCGTGGGGCTATGGTTATGAACGTTGTATTGTTCATGACAGTAGAGAACTACCTGACGATATTTCTCCTCAAGTTAAAAAGAGATATGAGGAAATGAAAGACTATTGCTATGGAGCTGCCTGTTATGATCTTTATGAACTGATGTTGATTAATGAAACTGATCGAGTAAACATTTATGATGATGATTGGGAGCCAGACGAAGAGAAGGGAGAAACTTTAGAAGATTGTCCTAAAGTAAATATTTTTGAAGAAACTAAATTCTTAGAAAATATTATCTATTGTCTTAGCGCACAATGGATATATCCTTATGAAAGGTTTGGAGAAAATCGTGTAATTCTTTGGTTTGACTGTTAGGAGTATAATGTCTGAGGAGTTCAATCATTTCTTAGGACTAGGAATTATTTTAAAAGATACAGGCTTGAAACAATCACCATATCGAAGAGAAGTACTGAAAGAAAAATTTTTTAAAAATAATATATTAATTGAACTAGAAAATGGAGATTTCTTTTTAGGAACTTTATTGGATAGAGAAGACGATGAATTTCTAGACAAGATGCGGAAAGCTGAAAAAGACTTGCCGCAACTATACCAAGAAGTCTTTAAAGAAGAATTGCCAAAAAATTCTAAAGTTCATATGGTTTCAAAACAAGGATACGTTTGGAGATAAAATGAGTCATTTTAGTGTTGGAGTAATTCGTGATTTGAAAACTGATCAAACTGTAGAAGAACTTCTTGAACCTTATATGGAAAACTGTTGTAGTCAGCCATCGATGCAGTATATGGAGTTTTACAATGTTGAAGAAGAGTGTCGTTTAAACTATGAAACTGACACTATAGATATGTTACGTTCTCCTGATAATAAAATTGTATTTTGTTGGAATAAAGAAGTTCCTAAGACTGATGCGGGAGATGAAGTTCCTGAAGGTTGGGTAAAAATAAAGATGCCAGTAAAGGTTATGTATCCAACTGTTGAGGATTACATTGAAAATTTTTGTGGGTACGAAAAAGACCCTGCTGAAGATAAATATGGTTATTGGCAAAACCCAAATGCTAAGTGGGATTGGTTTGTAATTGGTGGTCGTTGGGACGGATTCTTCAACGGAGAGAACAGTATTAATGTAAAAGATTATGATACCTCTATTGATCTTGAAGTCTACAATGCTCGATATAAAGAATGGAAAGAGTGGGAAGGCGGCAAAGAATTTTCTATCGATGAAAACTTTGATTTTGCGCTTTATGACCCTGCGTATCTAAAAAATTTTTATAAGAATGCAGAAACTTATGCTCGTTTTAAGGCTACTCCATGGATGCGGGCAATCGTTACTCCTGATGGTGAGTGGCACGAAGTCGGTGAAATGGGCTGGTGGGGATGCTCTGACGAAACTGGCGATGATATGCTTGATTGGGTAGATCATTTTACTGAGCGATTTATTCTTCCCTATTCCAATGGTGAATATGAAATTACCGCAGTAGACTGTCATATCTAGAAAATTTTCTTGACTTCTTTTTCTTGATATGATATAATAAATATATAAGAGAGAGGAAAAGAAGTGGGAAAATTTTTTGTAACATCTGATTTGCATTTGCAGCATAAAAATATTCTTTTGCTAGAAAGAGAACGATATTCTTTCTCTAGCCTTACAGAGCACGACAATACTCTTATTAATAATTGGAACTCAGTTGTGAATCCAGAAGATGTAGTTTTTGTTCTTGGAGATTTTATCATGGGAGCTGCTGAGAATGTTCCTAATATTTTAGATAAATTAAATGGAACTATCTACCTTATTCTAGGAAATCATGACACCCAAAAGAAAATAGAGTATTATGAAGATGCGGGAAATGTCCATGTGCTTGGGGATCACAATATCTTTTATTATAAAGGGATTTTATTCTGTATGAATCATTTCCCATTAGAAGGTGACGAGAAGGGAAAACATCTTGAAACTGATGGTTGGGAAATTGCTACAGATATTTTTAAAGAGCATTATGATGAAGCAGTCTATTTATATGGACATATCCATAGTGATGCACCATCTGAGATAGTTTCCCGCACATACCATGTAGGTGTTGATACTAATAATTTCTATCCTGTACTATTGGATGATATTGTTAACATGATTTAGGATATATTTGAAAGAATATATCCATTGGGAAGTTAGTTTAATGGTAAAACACCTGGTTTATACCCAGCAATGGCACCAGATTAGTGCGCGATACAGGTTCGAATCCTGTACTTCCTACTGGATATATTTATGGTTGCGTGGCGTAATGGTAGCGCAATGCCCTGCTAAGGCATCCACGGCGTTGAGTCGTGTGGGAGTTCGAGTCTCCCCGCAACCGCCAGATAATTTCAAGCGTTAATGAATAATTAAAAAATTCATTGACGCTTTTTTCTTTTTATGGTATAATTATATTATAAAGAGAAAGGATTAAAACGACAATGGAAATGATTGCTTTATGTACATTTTGGATTATGATTTTAATTGCTATATCAGTAATATTTATTGTTGATAGGTATTTTGAAACTAAGGAATATGAAATTCAACAAAGGTATAAAAATAAGCAACGTGATACTAGTAACATAGCTTCAAAATATTCAAGAACAAATTATACTTATCCATTGTATACATCAATATACTACTATCCAAAAGAAGAAGATAAAACTACTGTCTTGCGGGAGAAGGAGTCTGAGAATGAGTAGAAGTTTTAAAAAGCATCCAGGTTTTCAGATTTGCGGAGATAAGAGTTTTAAAAAGATCTTCAATCGCAGGATTCGCAGGGCTAAGAAACTAGACGATATTCCTGATGGAGGAGCGTATAAAAAACTAAACGATAGCTATGATATTGCTGACTATAAAGAGATAGGTCCTAAATGGGAAGATTTCTATGAAGAACATAGATTATTGAATACGCCAGAAGAAAAAGAAGAGTTATATAAAATGTGGTTTAAGTGGTATCGGAGTAAGTAAAATGGGAATGTTAGAAGATTTTGTTTTTATCACTTATATTATTTTAGCAGGATTTTTATGTTGGTATTGGTTTTGTAAGAGGTAATTAAATTGCGTTATTTCATTAGTGATACACATTATATCGGTGGAGATTATCAAAGTGACAATATACTGAACTGGGAGAGGAACCAATTTTCAAATAAAGAAGAACACAATGCTGCTATAGATAAAATGTTTTATAATCTTGTAAAAAAGATAAAGCCTGGGGATGAAGTCTATCATCTTGGAGATATTGGTAATCCAGTTTATATGAGTTTTATTAATAGTCTTATTAATAAAAAAGATGGACGTAGCATTCTTGTAATGGGAAATCATGATCGACATGAGGACATTGAATATTTAAGAACGATTTTTGATATTGTTTATCCGTATCCGGTTTATCTCTCTAATAAATTAGTTATAAGCCATCATCCTGTAAATGTTTGGCCTAGTCAATTAAATGTTCATGGACATCTTCATGGACTGAAGCTTAATAGCCCAAATCATATTTGTTGTTCTATTAATGATGTAGGTTATAAACCAATTTCAGATAAGCAAATTGCTGCGGCATTTTCTAAGTTACCAAAGTTTAGTACTCGTTTTTTAGAAGAGCCTTGGGCAAATATGTATCAAGTTATTAGTCGTGAAACTGATAGCTTAATTGTAGATGAAAATAAAGTAATTGATATATCTGCAACTAAAGCTTACAGAAAAGCTATAAACTATAAAGGAAAATAATTTAGAAATGAGTTGTTTAAGTAAGTTTGATTATAAAATGTTTGATATAGCTCGTAAGGTAGCTCAAACCTCTGATTTTTCAAAATTTCACGTTGGCTGTGTCATTGTCTATAAAAAACATATTATAGCAAGTGCGTCCAACGGAGAAAAAACTCATCCAACTCAAAAGAAATTTAATAGAAAATATAGAAATTTTAATTCAACAACAAATAAGTTTATTGAAGATAAAATACATGCGGAGATAGCCGCTCTTTCAAAGATCCCATATCCCGTCGCCCAAGAGATAGATTGGAAAAAAGTTTCTGTCTATGTATATCGCATATGCTCTGGCCGCAAACAAGGATATGGAAATGCTAGACCTTGCGGAGCATGCTTTGCTGCGTTAAAAGAAAAAGGAATTAAAAAGATTTATTATACTAGCTCTATTGGATACTGTCTAGAAGAATTGGAATAATCTATGAGTATTATGAAATTGATTAAAGCATTCTTATTTTCATTTTTAGCTGTTGTAATTGCGGGATTTTTAGCTTTTGTTATTGCTTTTGTTTTACCAATGGCCGCAAGCATTTTGTGTGTTATTATCATTTTTTTATTTCTTGTTTATTGTGTATCTCAACTATTGGAGTAAATGATGCCATTCATAACAAGCAAACCGACAATTCTTATTTGCGGGAGTAGGGGTATAACAGAATTAAATATTTCAAGATATATTAGACCATCTTCTGTTGGTGCTGTTATTTCTGGTGGAGCAATAGGAGTAGACTCTATCGCAAAAGAGTGGGCTAAACAAAATAATATTGAGTATATAGAATATAATCCAAACTACAAGACTTTTGGAAAGAAAGCTCCTCTGATTAGAGACGAACAAATGGTGAATGCTTGCGATATAGTTTTTGCATTTTGGGATTTAAAGAGCAAAGGAACTGACTATACTTTAAAGTATGCCCAGTCTATTGGACGTAAATTTATTGTACATTGGATAGAAGAAAAAGATTAACAATGAAACTTGAAGCTTTTATTGAAGAGAGAACCGATAGATATGACGGAGTATATTCTCAGACACTAGAATTTGAAGACTTTTACAGAGAAGTATGATGTTTGGAACTTGTGGGATTGTCCTGAAGATGCAACTATTCAAAGAGAGCTTGTATCAGCAGAAGAAATTATTGATTGGGTTAAATTTGGAATGATGTTAAATCAAAAGGGTTATGATCATATTGAAGTTACCTATAAGGCAATCGAAGAATAAAAATATATTTGACAAAGTAAAATAAATAGTATATAATAAATATATCAGTTGAAAGGAAAGGATATATTTAAAATGGGTAATCAAATGGCACGTGCTTTAGTTAATGCTGGTCTTGCAGAAGAAAAGAAGCCGCACAAGCATCGTGAAAAGCGCTTTACATGTAATAAATGTGGAGAAGTAATGGTGAATGAAGATTGGATAAATGCCATGTGGTGTCCTCGCTGTGACAATTCCTATTTTATTTTTTCTAATAAGCGAGACTAAGTGGAAAAAATGTGCTAATAGCTATAATAGAAATAGGAGTATTAGCAAATTAGAAAAAAATAATATTACACGAGAAGAATTAAAGGAAATGATTAGAACAGAATCTTTTTTATCTATAGGAAAAAGGTTTGAGGTGTCAGACAACGCTATCAGAAAATGGTGCGTTATAATCTTCCAAAAACAAAAAAAGAAATTTTAAATTTTTCTGATGAAGAGTGGAAGTTAATATAAAAGGCCCATTAGCTCAACGGATAGAGCAAATCTCTTCTAAAGATTAGGCTGGGGGTTCAAATCCCTCATGGGCTGCCAGAAACGTTTATAGCCCTCTGTGAAAGACAGTGAAAGCTCGGCTCCTTCGGGAGTGGTTCTTAGTACTATGCGTAGGAAAAGATGTCTGAGAAAGGCGTAACAATAGAGAGGTCAAAAATGAAAATTGATCCCCGTTATTGGGAGGATGAATTTGAAGATTGGATGGATGATGAATCTCCTTCTTTTGAAAAATTAACCCATAAAACAAAGACTGTAAAGCAGGACAAGCAGAGTTCTATCCAAAAGAAAAAGAAGGAAAAAGAAAAAGAACGTTTGCGGCAAAAGGGTAAGGAGGAGTAGTTGGTCTTTTTTATTACAGGAATTATTCTTATTCTTATTGGAGCTATCGCTTTAGTTCTATATAAAATTAATAAGAATTATATTGATGAAGATGATACGTATACTAGATATAATACTGGATGTCTTAAAATTGTTTCGCTTGTGCTAGTAGTTTTAGGTCTTGTTGTAGTTATCACTCAATGCTTTTATACCCAAGATGCTGGAGATGTAAAGGTTCTTCGTGATTTTGGTGGTAATATTGCTGGTTCTTCGACAGAAACAGGTCTTCATCTAAAAGCTCCTTGGCAAGATGTAATTACTTATGACATTCGTAACAATGTTATTTCATTTGTAGCTGATGGGGAAGAATCGTTTGATGGGGGTTCAGCGAATGGTCCGCAAGTAACGATCAATGATTCTGGAGGAGCTAGTGCAAATATTGATATTCAGGTAAATTATTCTTTGAATCCTGATAATGCAATTCAAATTTATCAGGACTATGGCACTCAAGAAAACTTTGTCCGTTCCATCGCTGCAGTCGATATGCGATCTGTTCCACGAGAAGTAGCTGGTCAGTTTGATACTATTACGATTCTTACAAATCGTGGAGAGTTGACTCAAGCTATTCAGGATCGTTTAACTGAGAAGTGGGCAGCTTATGGTTTGAATGTTGAGCAAGTAAGTATTCAAGAGGTTCGTTATTCAGAAGATATTGTGAATAAGTATGCCGAAGCTCAACAGGCAGAGATTGCAAAACAGACAGCATTAAACGATCAGGAGCGTGTCAAGGTAGAGAGTGAAACGAAAGTTATTCAAGCAAATGCTGATGCTGAAGCTAACCGAATTTTAAATGAATCACTTTCAGATGATGTTCTTCAACAGAAGTATATTGATGCTTTGAAAGAAATTGGAGCAAATGGTTCATTAGTTGTAGTCCCTGAAAATTCTCAACCTATTGTAAATACCAATAAGTAGATCTTAGGAGCGCTTAGCCGCTCCTTTTTTTTATATCTTATAAACGCTGTGACCGTTGAACCGCGATTACAATTTCGGCGGAGCCTTTTCACGCGCGTAGCAAATTTTGAATCCAACTTGACAAAAGTTTCTTTCTCTGTTAAAATTAATATAAAGAGAAAGGATATAGAAATGAAAGCTAAAAAGAAATACATAATTACTAAAGAACAATTATTTGAGATGCAAAAACCTAAATTTAATGGGTTCATCTGTGGGTATGGTACATTTAAAAATAAGAAAAAGTATGATCGCAAGAACAAAGATTGGCAAAAAGATTATGAGTAATAATGTAGATAAAAGAATTATGAATCGTCTCCAAGAGCATAAAAATGAAGCTTTAAATATTTATAACAAAGATTGGTTTGTGATTGCGGCTCAAGGCTCTATGAATTATCCTGGATTATTTGATGAAAATTCAGATATTGACTCTAAAATGTTGACCCTTCCCTCTTTTAAGGATATTGTATTCAACAAGAAATCTATTAGTCATACGCATGAAATGTCTGATAATAACGAACATACGGATCTTAAAGACGTGCGCAGCTACATGGTGATAGCCCGCAAACAAAATATTAATTTTGTTGAAATTTTCTTTACTGACTATTGGATTGCAAACTCTTACTATGAAGATCTGTGGTTAGAAATGCGACTACATGCAGAAGAATTTGCTCGTATGAATCCTTATCGTACTATGAAATGTATTAAAGGAATGGCTTTTGAAAAACAACATGCTCTAACACATCCATATCCTAGTAAACTTGATTTAATTAAAAAGTATGGATATGACCCTAAGCAGTTAAGTCACGCTATTCGTTTAGAAGATTTTGCGAATAAATATGTTGCAGGATATTCTTACAAAGATTGTTTGAAACCTTTTAATTCAGAGTTGCTTTTAAAAATTAAACGCGGAGACGAGGATATTTCTTTAGAGCAAGCTCAGATTATGATGGACAACTGTGTTAAAAAGATCTCTCAATTAGAAGAAAGCTTTAACAAGTATCATAAAGACGAAAATAACTTGCAAACTAAAGATATTTATGATAATATATTATATAACTTAATAGAGAGATCTGTTAAAAAGGAGCTTAGATGATTTACGTTGTAGGCGATATACATGGTAATTTCAAACCTTTTTCTTATATTGTTTTACCTAAAATAAAAAATATGTCAAAAAACAAAAAAATAAATAAAGAAGATATTATTGTTACATTAGGCGATGTTGGATTAAAATATGGCGGAAAATGGAATTTGCGACTTAAAGAATTCTTTTCAGAACTACCTTGCACTTGGATAATCATGAGAGGAAATCATGATGATCGTTATTGGAAAGATGTAGTAAGTAAAGAAGTGATTGATGGAGAGACTCGCTGGATTGCGGCAGAAGGCTGGTCTTTCAGCAATTGTTTTGGTGAAATTACTTTAGTAGAAGATAAATACCCAAATATTCATTATATTGATGATGTTGGAGGTTTATATTCTATAGAAGGATATAGCTGTGCTTTCATTCCAGGAGCTTATTCTGTAGATAAGCATTTTAGACTTACAAATGCACTTCCTTATTGTTACGAAGAACAGCTTACTTATTCTGAAATGACAAAGTTGTTTAAAGCAATAAAAAACAAAAAACTTGATTTTATTTTTTCTCATACTTGCCCTATGTCAATTATTGATAATTTTAAAAAGGATTTATTTCTTCCTTTTATTGATCAAAATACAGTAGATAATAATATGGAAATTTTTCTAGATAACATAGACTTAGATTCGGGATGCGATTATAAGCATTGGTTTTTTGGTCATTATCATGATGATAGAACTATTGAAGATAGATATACTATGCTATACAATAAGCCAGCTAGATTGGAGGATTATGTCTAGGAAATGGAAAGTATTTTCTGAAGATCGTGTATACGGTCATTATACAGGAAAGACACCAGAAGAAGCTGCCAAGAAAGCGATGGAGAAGAATTATAGCTTTCATCCTGAAATGGCAATGGGAGTTTCTGTAGTTAAGAGCGGAGATTATAATGCAAAAGCAGTAGAGGTTTCACTATGAAGGGGTATGTCACGGCTTCAAGCGTCGATGAACGCACTAAGCAGTGCTCTGTCACAAAGCATACAAAGTATGGAACTTTTTCTTCAACAGTACGATGCGCTGAAGAAGATGAATTCTCAGAATGGGACGGATATAGGTTTGCAGAATATCAGTGCGATCTAAAAGCTTTGCGTGAAAAAATTAAGATGATGAATCAACGAATCACTGGAATTGAGCAAGCATACAATCTTTTGTTAGAAACAGATCCTACTGGAGAACAAATTAAGCTTATTACTGACTTTGCTAAAAGTATTAAAGGTCAAATCTACGAGGATAAAAAGACACTTAAACGTATGGAATCTAAATATTTAGAATTTGTAGAGAAAGTTCAGAAGGATCGAAAAGATTTCGTAGAAAAACATCTCTCTAAAAATGAAGAATAAAATTAAAAAACCTGCCTTTTTAGGTGGGTTTTATTTTGTTTGACAAAATGCAATGAATTTGATATAATATATTTATAGATAAAAAAGATTAGAAGATTGGAGGATTGTGGGGGAATATAAAGAAGATTCTATTCAAAAATTAGATCCTCTAAGTTTTACACGTTTAAGAAGTGACACTTACTTAGGTTCTAATGAAAATTCTACTCAATTAGTTCGAGAGATTGTTACTAATTGTTATGATGAATTTCTTGCAGGTAATTGTTCAGAAATCTGGGTAGCATATAATGAAAAAGAAAATATTGTAACCATCCAAGATAATGGTCAAGGCATCATTCCAAACGTTGAAAAAGAGGATGGCCGCACAATTCTAGAAATGGTCTATGGTGATATTAATACAAGCGGTAAGTATGACAAATCAGACACAGCAGTCTATAAGACTTCCACTGGTGCTTTTGGAATTGGCGCATCTTTGACCAATTTTTTAAGTCATTGGCTAGTTGCTACGACCAAACGAAATGGAGAGTTCGAGACAGTCTATTTCAAAGAAGGAGTTTTTTCCAAAAGAGAAAGTGGAAAATGCGGAAAAGACGAGCATGGAGTTGAAGTTAGGTTTAATCCAAGCGAAGAGTTCTTTCGTGATGCAAAACCTGATCTAAAAGCTATGCGACAAGAATTTTTTGATATGTCTTGTGTTTGCTCTGGTCTAAAGATTCATTTTGAGAATAAGGAATATTATCATCCAAATGGTCTTATCGATTTACTAGAAGAAAAAACGAAAGATGATATTATTTTATTGAATAGTTCTTTTAGCTTCAAGGAAGAGCAGGGAAGACAGTATCTCGATTTCATCATGACAGCAACTTCTAGCTCTAAAAGTTCATTTGATTGCTTCTGCAATTACAGTATTGTAGAAGCAGGAACACCCTTAACAGCAGTAAAATCTTGCATTACTCGTGTGTTTAATAAGTGGGCTAAAGAGAATAGTTTGATTAAAAACGGTAATCTTTCTGGTTCTGATATTCAAGAGGGCATGGTAGTTATTTTTAATTTAGCTTCTCCAAATATTAGATATGATAGTCAAACAAAAGTTAGAGTAACTAGCACAGAAGATAACAGTTTTATCTCTGATTCTCTAGGAAAAGAACTTGAAATTTGGTTAGATAACAACCCAGAAGATGCAACTAAAATTATCGAAAAAGCTTTAATCGCTAAACGTGCTGCGGAAGCTGCTAAGAAAGCTCGTGAAGCTGTAAAAAATAAACAGAATAAAAAAGCACGAGCTAAAATTATGAACCCTGATAAGCTTAAAGACGCAGAACATTTAGGACAAAATTCTACCCTCCTAGTTGTGGAAGGATTATCAGCAGGTTCGACGATTGCTGTCGCTAGAGATCCTCAAAAATATGGTATTTTAATGCTTCGTGGCAAATTAATTAACTCTTTTACCAATGATGATAAAAAGCTTTATAATAATGAGGAAATTCAGCTTCTTCTTAAAGCTTTAAATATCACTGATGAAGGATATGACGCTTCACAATTAAGATATGGCAAAGTGGCAATTTGTAGCGATAGCGACAGCGACGGTTTCCATATTGGACTCCTTATTATGACAGCTTTGCAGCATTTTTGTCCAGAATTTATTGCTGAAAAAAGATTATGCTGGCTTCGTTCTCCTTTATATATTGCAAAATATAAAGATCATGAAGATTATTATTTTACAGACCAAGATTTAGATAGGGCAAGATCCTCTTTAGGAAAGTGCGAACTTCAGCGCAACAAAGGACTCGGCAGTTTGACGGCTCAACAGGCACGAGATTCGATGTTTGGAGTTAATCAACGACTGGAAGTTTTAGAACCATCATATAACGCAATCTTGCTTTTAGAAGAATTGATGGGAAATTCTGTTGATAGCAGGCGTAATTTCATTTTTAATAAAATTGATTTTAGTGAAGTGAGGGAATAAATGACAAACGTACAGTTAGAAGAAGTAATTTCTGATTCTTTCACTCAATATGCTGGGGCTGTTATTCAGTCAAGAGCTTTAGTAGACGCAAGAGATTTTGTAAAACCTTCTGCTCGTCAAATTTATTATTGTCTGTATACTGATAAATTTACTCACGACAAACCATTCAAGAAAACTTTGAAGGCAATCGGCAGTGCTATGCGTATGTATATTCATGGCGACGCAAGTTGTGAAGGAATTATCATGCGTAGTGGACAACCTTTTAGTATGAGGTATCCTCTTATTGAGATAGAAGGCTCTTACGGAAACCTTACAGAAAGTGAAAACTGGGCAGCTCCTCGATATACAGCTTCTCGTCTGTCAGAACTTGCAGAATATCTTTTAGAAGACACTAATATTCATACAATTGAGGAATGGGCAGATAACTATGACGATACAGAACAGTATCCAAGAGTATTGGCGAGTAAAGGCTTTTATAATATTGTTAATGGATCAAGTGGTATTGCAGTAGGAACTGCCGCAAGTATTCCACAGTTTAATCTAAAAGAAGTTAATCAAGCTCTAATTAAGCTTTTGGAAAATCCAAATATTGATTTTCAAGAAATTTATTGTGCCCCAGACTTTGCTACTGGCGGAATAATTATTAATGCTAGTGAAGTGAAGAAAAGTATTGAGCATGGAAAGGGTAAAGCTTGTATTATTCAAGCTAAAATTGAACAAGAGAAAGATGCTCTTGTAGTTACAGAATTACCTTTTGGAGTGTATGCCAATACTATTTGTAAAGAAATTCAAAAGCTTGCTGATGAAGACAAACTTCCTCAATCTATCACTAGATTTAATGACTTGACTGGCGAACAGGCTTGTATTAAGATTTATTTAAAAAAGAATTCTGATATTAAAGAAATAATTGATTTTCTATACAGCAATACTTCATTGCAAAAATCTTATAGTATCAATATGACGATGTTAGAAAATGGTCGTTTTCCAAAAGTATTTGGGTGGAAAGAATTACTACAAGAACATTTAAATCATGAAGAAAAGGTTTATATTAATTCTTATCAATATGAACTTGAACAATTGCGGCACAAGTTAAAAATTACAGAAGGTATTATCAAAGCAATTAAAAATATTGATAAAGTAGTTGACTTAATTAGAAAATCAAAGTCTACTCAAGAAGCTAATCAAGTTCTCCAAGAACTTTTATCTATAGACGAGAAACAAGCAAAAGCTATTCTCGATATTAAATTGTCTCGTTTAGCTCAACTTGAAGAGCAAAAATATTTAGAAGAACGAAAAAATTTAACAGAAAAGATAGAACGAATTGAGAAAATTCTAAAATCTAAAGAATTATTAAAACAAGAAATGATCAAACGCTTCAAAGAAGTGGCAGAAAAATTTGGAGATTCTCGTCGCACACAAGTTACCCAAAAAGAAATCCAAAAGAAAGTAAAAAATGGATCAGGAGCAAAACAGCCAGAACCTGTGGAAGATTGTGTTATTACTTACAATCCTATTGGATATTTACAGCGTATCCCCATCACCAATTATCGAAAAACTAATTTGGCAAGTTTCAAAACCACTACAGCAGATCTTATTTTGTTATTTTCAAACTTTGGAAAATTTTACAGAATTTCACCAAAGGACATTAAAACTTGCGGTATAAAAGATAAAGGCACTGCTATCGGATCTATTTTAAAACTTGATCCTAATGAAAAAATTCTAAATGTATTTTCTGATACAATTAATCAAGATAGGCCTTACCTTTTATTTGCTTTAAAAGATGGATCTGTCAAAAAGATTGAAAAAATGGAATATCTTGGTAAGACTAGAAATCTATCTGGGATGGTAGCCACTAAGGTAAAAGATAGTGAAGTTGTTTCTATCCAAGAGACAAATGGAAATGACATTGTTTTAGGCTCTAAGAACGGATACTATATTAGGTTTGCGGCCGATGATGTTCGAGCAACTGGAAGAAATTCTGCAGGAGTCAAAGGTATTAAGCTATCTGAAGAAGATTACTTGACAACTTGCGTTATCTGTGATAAAATAGATAAAGAAGTTAAAATAGAAGATAAAAAAATAACTATTGCGGCACAAGGTCGTGGAGGTAAGGGTAAAAAGTATGATTAGCGGTCTAGCAGTGGGATATAGGTATCCTTTAGAATCTGATATGAAAGAAGTCTGTGATAAATGCAAACAGGCATATAACGGAGACTGGCAAATTAATGATTGTAAGTATTGTACCTTTATGCAAACAGTTGAACTTTGTCGTAAGTATGCGTGGGAACTAGGAGTACTTAATGAATAATCCATATTCCTTTCAAGTATATGAACCTATGAAAGTTGCTAAAGCTCCTAGTAACTATTTAGAGATGCTAAACAATGAAAAGATTCTTGGAACCATTAAAAAAGATGGTTATTGGGAAACTATTATTAAAGAAAATAATCAAGTATATATGTTTAGTCGTAGTGTAAGTAAAACGACAGGATTTTATTCTGAAAAGATTGACAATGTTCCGCACCTTAAAAATTGGGCAATGAAAAATTTGCCCAATGGAACTTGTCTAATTGGAGAAGTATATTATCCTGGAGGTACTTCTAAGGACGTTACTAAAATCTTAGGCTGTTTATCTGATAAGGCCATTGAGCGTCAAGCTGGAAGTTATGGTAACTTACATTACTATATTCATGATTTGCTTAAGTATAACGGTTATGATTATGTGGTTAATCAAGCACCATATTCTAAACGCTACAGCGATCTTTGTATGTATATTGATATTCAAGCAGAGCATATTCCAGAAGTAGAAGTTGCAGGTATCTGGGATAGTGCATATTGTAACCTAGCAAAAATTATAGAGCAAGAGCTTCTTGATGGAGAAGAAGGAATGGTTTTTCGCACGGAGTCAGGATTGTATCTTCCAGGCAAGCGTAGACCAAATATTATGTTTAAAATTAAAGAATCTATTGATACTATTGATCTTGTCATTACCGATCTTTTGGAACCTGAAATAAAATATACTGGAAAGGACATTGAGCATTGGCCTTATTGGGTAGAACGTATAGAATCTACTTCTGGCGAAAAGCCTTCTTATTCTAAGTGGGATAAGGATGATGCTCTTGGAGAATATGGAGCTTATTACCAATATAAACAAAATCCTCATATTTATATCCCAGTTACTAAAGCTTATTATCTTGGATGGAAAAATGCTTTTGAACTAAGCACCTATGATAACGATGATAATTTAGTGCCAGTAGCAAAAGTAGCATCAGGATTAACTGATCAAATGCGGGAAGATATTGCAAAAAATCCTGATAATTATTTAGGAAAAGTGTGTAGTATAAGCGCTATGTCTGTCGATCCGCAAGAGTTAAGTATTAGACATCCAGTATTTGTTAGCATGAGATATGACAAAGATCCAAAAGAATGTAGGATTAAGGATGTGTTTTAATGTTAACAGCAAGAGAAGCACAAACAAAAACAAACAATAATAATCTTCTTCTTTATAAGAAAATAATTGATTACGTAGATTCTGCTATTCAGAAGTCTATTTCTAATGGTGAATACTCTTGTGAAGTAGAAAAATTTAATAAACACCAAATACATTTTCTTCTATGTTTTCTTGAAAATTTGGGGTACGAGTGTCATTGTGCAACTCTTTGGCCCAATAAAGAAAATATTAGTGTAACGAAATACAGCTTAGAAATAAACTGGGATTAATAAATACTTCAGGAGTCAATATGCCTAATAATTTGAGTGCTTGCCCAATCTATAATAGAGATAGAAAAAGATATAAAGAATGTCCTGTTCCAATCTCCTCTATGTGTCATTTTCCGCACTGCGATCTCTGGAGCGATAAAGTATGCGGAGATTGTATACATTTTGAAGGAACTATTGGAGCTAGTGGAAAACGAACAACCGTAGGACATTGCTTATTTATTATATGTACAACGACAGCGACACAGAAATGCAATTGTCCTCATTACTATAAAAGACCAGAAGGATTTACACAAACATATTCTGAATGGGTAGAAGAGAGAGTAGCTTTAGAAATTAATGATCCTAGCCTACCAGAAGCTAGACATATCAGAAAAAAATATTTAGAGGAATGGAAGAAATTCTTTGACAAAAAATAAAAATAATGATATAATAAATAAAGAAAGTTGAGAAAGTATTTTCTAAACTTGTTTGATAATTGAAGAAGTAAATAAAAATTGTAAGAGAAAAAAGGAGTTTAAGAATGGCACAGTATGTTTATTCAGAAAAAGCACAGGCAGTTCTTTCTTTTATGCAGGCAAATAATGGAACTGACTTAATGGCAAACGATATTGCTAAGGCAACTGGTATTGAAACAAAATCTATTACAGGCGTTTTAAATGGTCTTCAGAGTAAGGAATTAATTCGTCGAGAGGAAAAGGAAGGTTATCCTAAGAAGGTTGTTGTTCTTACAGAAAAGGGAATGAATGTAGATCCTCACGAGGAAAAGCCTGAAGAAGAGTAATTTTAACGGATATAAAAGGAGAGGAGGTAGTTAAAGATAAAGACTACCTCCTAATTTTTTATGGAAATTATTTTAATTCTACTTATTATTGCTCTTATCGCTATTCCTATAATAGCTTTTCAATCTGGTAAAAAATCTGGAGAAGAAAAAGCTAAAGACTTTAAGATTCAAATTGCCAAAGAATCTAATGAAAAGATTCTCCAAGAGAGAAAAATAATTGAATCTGAGGCTAGACAAGCAAAACAAAGACTGTCTGATATAGAAGAAGATTATCAATCTAAAAGAAAGCTAATAGACGAAGCTAAAGAACTTGCGGAAAATGAGTATAAAGAAAAGAAAAAAGCCTACCTTATAGAGTTAAAAACCTTAAAAGATAGATTGAATGAGAAATATACTCAAGATTCTCAAGAATATATCATAAAGATAGACGAATTAAAACAAAATCTTGAATCTTTAAAAAATCAAAAAGCGGCTTCCATTGAAGCATTGCAGAGAGAACAAGCAATTCAAGAACAAAAAGATCTATATCGTTTAGTTCTATCGAACCAGGACAAACAAGATATAGAGTTTTTACGTTCAATTCAATTTAGAATTTCTAAACCTAGACTCGTTAGCATGTTAATATGGCAAAACTATGTGCAGCCAATAGCAAAGAAAAAATTACCTTTGATATTAGGCTCAGAAAATGTTTGCGGAATTTACAAAATTACAAACATTAAAAATCAAATGTGCTATGTTGGACAAGCTAGAGATGTGCGGAAAAGACTTAATGAACACTTAAAGAAAGGTTTAGGAATCGATACGCCGCAAGGGAATAAACTTTATCAAGCAATGCTAGGAGATGGAATTGATAGTTTTACTTTTGAACTATTGGAAGAATGCTTAGATGAAGAGTTAAACAGTAAAGAAAGATACTATATCGAATTATATAACAGTATAGATTATGGTTATAACAGTCAGAGTGGAGTCAAATCTTGAGAAAAATTGTAATTGATGAACATACCCCAAAAGATCCTCTTGCTTTGATCGGTAAGATGGTAGGTCCTTGCTATGGTTCAGACATTTCTGATCCTGAGAAGAATAAGAAGCGTGGAATTCAATGTATTAAAGATGGTCATTATCGTGTTTTAGAGTACGCTACAGTTTGGTTTACTGTTTCAGGATATTCCGCACGATGGGCGAGAGAATTTTACACCCATATCGGTGGTTCCCCAACTCGCACACAAGCAAGTACGCGCTATATTGATGAAGGTAATTTTGATTATTATATTCCTCCATCGATTGAAAAAGAAGAAGGGGCAAAAGAATTATATACCAATACAATGGATTGTATAAAAGCCACTTATATGACTTTATTAAAAAACGGTTTCGCTAAGGAAGATGTAGCAAATCTGTTACCATTAGGAATGTCTACAACTATATCCTGTCATTTTAATGCTCGCACTCTTATGACAATGACAGAACAACGTTTATGTAGTCGTGCACTTTTGGAATATCGTGAGTTTATGCGAGTTTTTTTGAAAGAGCTTTCTAGTTATTCAGAACAGTGGAAAGAACTTTGTGATCTTGTTATGAAGTGCAAGTGTGATAAAGTTGGATGGTGTGAAGAAAAGTTTTCATGTGGTAAATATCCTAAAAAAGAAGATATAAAAGTTATTAAAACAATATCGGATATAATAGTTGACACTGAACAAAAATAATAGTATAATATAGTTATTATAAGAAAGAAAAATAGGAGAAAAATATGAAGCGTTTTATTAATAATTGTCATGCAGAAGGTTACATTTTTAGTCACAATCTACAAGAACGTACTTCACGCAAGGGAATGGATTATATTTGGGGTACCCTTGATGTTGCAACAGATGAAGAAGCAACCAATGTAGTTACTGTTCGCTTTAATTATGTTCCAAAGACCAATAATAATGGTAATACGAATGAAACATATAATACTCTAGCCACAATCATTCAGGAAAATAATACTTATGAAAAGAATGGAACTTCCGCAACTAAGGTTCGCATTGATGGAGATGTAGAAGTTAATGACTTTGTAGGTCGTAACGGAGAATTGGCTTCACCTAAACAATTCCGTGGTTCTTTTGTTCATTTTATGAACCCAACAAATGAACCTGGTAAGGCTACTTTTGAATGCGATATGCTTATTTCCAGTGTAGCTACAAAAGAGCGTCAGGATGATACTACCTATGATGAACTTCGTGGATATGTGTTTAATTTCCGTGGAGATATTCTTCCTGTAACATTTAGTATTGAGAATCCTGATGGTATGAACTATTTTGAGAGTCAAGATATTTCTAATAAGAATCCTCTGCTTACTAAGGTTTGGGGTGAAATTGTTTCAACTATTGTGAAGAATGAAACGGAAGTTGAATCTGCTTTTGGCGCTCCAACAGTAAATGTTACTACTCGTACTATCCGTGCATGGAATGTTATTGGTGCAGCAGCAGAACCTATGGACTTTGATGACGAATCAACCATCACTAAAGCAGAACTTAAGAAAGCCCTTGCAGATCGTGAAGAAATGCTTGCCGATGTAAAGAAGCGTTGGGAAGAGCGTCAGAATGGTAGCAATGCTTTTTCTGCTCCAGCCAAAAATACTAAGCCAACTATTGTAGAAGAAGATGAAGATGAAGACACGGACTTCCCTTTCTAAAGGGGAGTCTAATTTAACAAATTAGATTTAAATATTTTAATAAAAAAGACATATAAGGAGATAGTAAATGGCTATTGATATTTTTTCTATTCAACCTCATGAGGTTAGCAAAGACCTCAATGGCTATACAGTTATGTTTTACGGTGAGCCTAAAGTTTTGGGCCTTCTCTAAGGGATTAGAGAAAGATAATCGCGGAAAAAACTGGAACCCTGAGACGGGAATCAGAGCGGAAGGATAATCCACGCGCAACGCATAGAGATTGAAATAATATCTCCACGAGTCCGCGACATCTAGAACAGATGAAAAGATATGCTGAACTTACAGGAAATCAACTGTAAGAAGTAGATGATAAAAAACTTCTACGATAACATAATTGAAAACTGGTAAAACAACTATTGCATCAAAATTTCCAAAGGCTCTACTTCTAGCTTTTGAGACAGGTTATCTTGCTATTCCAGGGATTATGGCTCAGCCTATTAATAAGTGGAGTGAATTTAAACAAGTTCTAAAACAGCTAAAAGATAATAAAGCACATGAACAGTTTGACAATCTCATCGTCGATACCGTAGATATTGCCTACGATCTCTGTGAGAAATATATCTGTAACCAAGAAGGTGTAGATACAATTAATCAAATTCCTTATGGCGGAGGCTATGCTAAAGCAGGTAAGGAGTTTGATGAAGCTCTTCGGTCTATCCCGCAAATGGGTTATGGCTTAGTAATGATTAGTCATTCTCAGGATAAGACTTTTAAAGATGAAAACGGTGAGGAATATAATCAGATTGTTCCCACTCTTGCTAATCGCCCTCGTCTAATCGTTGACCGCATGAGTGACCTTATTGGTTATGCGCACCCAGTCCAAGAGGAAGATGGAAGTACACATACTGTTCTTTATATGCGGGGGACTCCTCGATTTATTGCAGGAAGTCGTTTTAAGTATACCCCTGACAAGATTGAATTTACCTATGATAATCTTGTAAACGCTATCAGCGATGCTATTGACAAGCAGGCGGCAGAAGATGATGGCAAGTTTATTACTGATAAGCGTACAGATGCTTATAATGTAGAGCCTGAGCGAGATTTTGCTTCGATGATGGAAGAGTTTAAAGACCTAACACATCAAATTCAGCACAATGTTGAGCCTGATGAATTTAAGAGTAAGTGGGCACCAAAGATTATTTCTATTACAGATAAGTATTTAGGCAAGGGTAAGAAAGTTGCTGATTGTACGGAAGCTCAGGCTGAACAATTAGAACTTATTCTTATTGATCTAAAAGAGGAAGTTGCAAAAGGACTTTAATTGAAACTAAGGAGACTTATTAAAAGTCTCCTTTTTTATTTGACAAGAGAAATAAAAAATGTTATAATATAAGTATATGTTAGGAGTGTTTATGCCGAGAAAAGTAAAATGTTTATATTGTAACAAAGAATTTCTCAGAGAAGAAGAATCTTATGTTCAAATAGGTAACAGATACGCTCATGAAGAATGTGCAAAAGAATACCAAGAGGAAAAAGATTATGAAGAAAAAATTCATCAGTTAATCAAAGAGAAATGCGGAACAGAGTATAATTATAAACGTGTCCAATCTCAAATTAAAAAGTTTAAAGAACAAAAAGAACAATCTATTTCTCCAAAAGAAATATACAATGTTTTACTTTACTGGTATAATGTGAGGAAAGAAGATCCCGCACAGTCGCATGGTGGAATTGGCATTGTTCCTTATATATATAATGAAGCTCTTAAATATTATAGAGAAGAAAAACAAAGAAAGAAAAAATTTGAAGAAATATCTAAAGAACGATTAATAAAAGAAAGAGAATCACGAGACAACTACGAGCGTAGAATTTGCGGGAAAAGGCCTACAATTATAAGGCCACGAAGAGTTAATTATTTTAATCTTGACTAGTAGAAAGGAGAATGTTGCCTAAAGGAAGTAAATACTATGATACTTCCGCTGCTATTCAAGTTATTGGAGGAGTATTAAATAATCCATCTCTGTTAGATAGCGGTCAATATGATTTTAGAGATATTGATTTTTGTAATGAATTTCACAAAGTAATTTTTGGAGCTATTTATAATGTAAAGTTTAATGGAGCTGAAAAGCTTAATACAAAAATTATTGAAGATTGGCTTCAAGGAAAAGAAAAAAGTTATGCTATTTATAAGGCCAACAATGGCAGCGAGTGGATGCACAATGCTTTTGTAAAAGCGGAAATATCAAATTTTGACTATTATTACAATAGACTTAAAAAAATGACCTTACTCCGCACGTATGATGAAATAGGATTAGATGTCTCTTGGATATATGATCCTGATAATATTCTTGACCTCCAAAAGAAAGAAGAACAGGAAAAAGAATTTGATCAAAAAAGTCTTGAAGAAATCGCAGATGAAATTGATCAAAGAATTGACAGAGTGCGGGAAATGGTTGTCGATGGCGACAGTGACGAATCTTGTCAGGCAGGAGAAGGATTAAGTAAACTATTAGAAGATCTCTCTATTACTCCCATTAGCGGCAATCCTTTATGGGATAAATATTTTGACCAAATCGTTCTTGGCGCAAGAATGGGATGCTTTTATTTAAGGAGTGGCAGCACTGGGACAGGAAAATCGAGAACTGCAATGGCAGATGCCTGTTACTTAGCTTGCGATGAATACTTTGATGTAGCTAAAGCTGATTGGGTTTCTATTGGCCGCAAGAATCCAACTGTTTTTATTTCTGTTGAATTGGATATTTCTGAGCTTCAAACAATGGCTTTAGCTTTTATTTCTGGAGTTCCTGAAAATCACATTATTAGAAGCGAACTTGATTTTGACGAGAAGGCTAGATTAAAAAAAGCTGTTGAGATTCTTGAGAGATCAGATCTTTATTTTGAATATTATCCTGATTATAGTATTAAGGATATTGAGAACTGTATTCGTAGACACCATACAGGAGAACATAAAGTTTCCTACGTATTTCTTGACTATATTACTAGCTCCATGAAAATTATTGAAGAAGTAGCTCGTGCTAGTGCAGGGATGAAGGTCAGGGAGGATCAAATTCTTTTCCTCTTATCGTCTAAACTTAAAGATTTAGCTACTACTTTTGGAATTTTTATCTTTAGTAGTACACAAATTAATGGTTCTTTTAAACATGAACAAATTCTTGATCAAACAGTTCTATCAGGCGCTAAATCTATTGCTAATCGTGTAGATGTTGGTGCAGTAATGGTAGATGCTACAGAAGAAGATTTAGAGCCTATTAAAGAATTAATTCCCTATTATGGAACTCCTAATATGAAAATGTCTATTTATAAGAATCGTAGAGGGGAATATAATCGAGTTTTTCTTTGGATGCGAGCAGATAAAAGTACATGTAGATATAAGACATTATTTGTAACAGATTACAATTACAATATTATTGAAGGTATTTTAGATAAAAGAAAGATAGAAGAAAAGCCGCAAGGAGAGGATGGTGAAAATGTCATATTCTAAGGAAAAAGTAAAAGAAGAATTAGAAGTTGATGATATTGTAGCCATTCTAGATTATTTTGGTGGAGAACCAGAAGATCATGACACTTATATTTTATCTAAAACAATTTGTCATGGTGGAGATAGTAAAAAACTTTATTACTATATAGACCAAGAATTATTTCATTGTTACACAGATTGCTCTTCTTCTTTTGATATTTTTGAATTAGTCCAAAAGATAAAACATATTGAGTTTAATGATGCTGTTTATTTTGTTGTTAGCTTCTTAAATCTACAATATAAGTTAGAAGAAGTTGATGATGTAGAATATTCTGAAGACTGGAAGATTTTTAAACGTTATGAGCAAGCAGAAGAAGAAAAAGAAACTGCTCTTGAAAGAATTCTTTTACCAGAATTTGATTTATCTGTTATAGAGCATTATCCGCGACCGCATTATTCAAACTGGGAAAAAGAGGGGATCTCAAAAGAAGTTTGTGATTATTGCGGAATTCATTATGATCCTATTGGAGGAAATATTCTTATTCCGCATTTTGATCAACATAATAGATGTGTTGGAATTAGACAAAGAACCCTTGTTAAGGAGAATGAAAAATGGGGGAAGTATCGTCCTTGGAAAAGGAATGGTATTCTTTACAACCATGCTCTCGCATTTAATTTATTTGGCTTAAATTGGGCTTTACCACAAATCCAAGAGAGTAAAATAGCTATTGTTTGTGAGTCAGAAAAAGCAGTCTTTCAATATATTAGTTATTTTGGTTTAGCTAATAATCTTTGCGTTGCAGTGTGCGGCAGTTCGTTATCAAAATATCAATTTCAACTACTTCAAGACTGCGGAGTAAAAGAAATTGTAATAGCTTTTGATAAAGACTTTGAAGATATAAATTCTGAAGAGCGAGTAAAAGTAGAAGAAAAATTGTTAAAAATTTATCATAAGTTTGGCTCAATGGTAAACATGAGTTTTTTATTCGACAGTGAGTGTAATACTCTTGGATACCATTCTAGTCCATTGGATGAAGGAAAAGATAAGTTTCTTTATTTATTTAGAAATAGGGTTATATTATAATGGATGATAAAGTTATAGAATATCGCAAAAAGAATCATAGATGTAGATATTGTAAATATTTTAAAACTATCAGTCCTCCACTTGGGTATGGATACCTTTCCAATTTTTATATGTGTAATTTGAAAATAAAAAATATTAGCTTATTAGTTCTTCCTGTGAGAGGAAAATTTTGCAGATGGTATGATTTAAAAGTGGGTGATTAAATATTAATGAACTATAAATTATATAAAGAAACGGTTCCTGAATATTCTGTTTTGCAACAAGTTTTATATAATCGTGGAATTCCATTAGAAGATCAGGAAGAATGGCTGAATGCTGACTGGGACGATATTTGCAGTTGGAAAGAACTAGCTCCTGAAAAAATGGAAAAAGCATGTAATCTTCTTTATGATTGTATTAAACAAAATTTAGATATACAAATTATCCAAGATTGTGACTGTGATGGCTACACTGCTTCCGCGATTATTTTAAATTATCTATATGATAGATTTGAGGATTGGGCAGTAGAACATCTATCATGGATTAGCCATGCGGGAAAAGAGCATGGATTTTCAGATATAATGGATCAAATCGATTGCGATTTAGTTATTTGTCCAGACGCAGGAACAAATGATTGGAATGAGCATCAAGAATTAGAGAGAAAAGGAATTAAAGCCATAGTTCTTGACCATCATGAAGTAGAAGAGATAGAATTAATTGATTCTGACCCCGCAATTATTATTAATGTTCAATTAGAAGATTACCCAAACAAAACTCTCACAGGAGCAGGAGTTGCTTATAAATTTGTTTCAGCTTTTGAAGATTTAATACTATGTGGAGATCAACCTGTAGAATTAATGGATTTGTGCGCTCTTGGAAATTGTGGAGATATGTCAGATTTAAGGCAAATAGAAACAAGAGCAATTATGAATATTGGCTTGTCAAATATTCGTAATCCTTTTATATTTTCTATGGCAAAGAAAAATGATTATTCTATTCAAAAAATGAATGGAATTAATTATTATTCAATGGCTTTCTATGTAGTTCCATTTATTAACGCTGTAGTGAGAAGCGGCACTTCAGAAGAAAAAGATATTGTGTTTAAGTCAATGTTGACCCAGTACGCTTTTGAAGATGTAGAATCTTCCAAGAGAGGACATAAAGGAGAATTAGTTCCTCTATATGAAGAAGCAGTAACTATTGCGGAAAGAGTTAAACGTAGACAAACAAAGTTACAAAATGAATCTATGAGTTTATTAAGAAAAAAGATTGAAGAAGAGAATTTATTAGATAATGCAATTATTTTATTACTTTGTAAGCCTGGAGATGTAGAAAAAAATATTGCAGGATTAGTAGCAAATAAAATACAAGCAGAATACCAAAGACCTACAGCTATCCTTATTTATAAAAAAACTATTGATGATGAAGAGCCTCACTATCAAGGAAGTATGAGAAACTATTCGTTATCTTCTATTTCTACTTTAAAGACAGAGCTGGAAAAAACAGGAGAAATCGACTGGTGTGCGGGGCATGAAGGAGCTGCAGGTCTTTCAATTGCAGAATCTCATATTGAATCTTTTTTAAACAAGTTTAATGAACAATATAAAGATGTAGATCAAACTCCTACTTACTGGATTGATTATATTTGGAATGGTCGAACAATTGATTCTAAGAAAATCTTAGATATTGCTGATTTAAATATTTATGGACAAGAAATCCCAGAAAGCCTAGTAGCAGTAAAGGACATTTCTTTAAGCTCAAATATTGTTACTTTAATGGGATTAGAAAAAGGACATCCTACTTTAAAAATAGATTTAGGTAACGGAATCAGCGCAATCAAGTTTAAATCTTCTGAAGAAGAATGGGAGAAGTTCTGTGATAGTAGTAAGACTTTAACTATCGTGGCAAAATGTAATCGAAACGAATGGAATGGGAATATTAGCCCACAATTAATAGTAGAAGATTATGAATTAGTTGAACAAGAAGAAGAATGGATTTTTTAAAGAAAAGGAATTAAATGGACAAGTGGCACATCGCTTCTGTCTCTTTTGGAAAAGACAGTCTAGCGATGTTGCTTCTTCTATTGAGTAAACAATGGGGGGGGGCAATATCCTCTAGATGAAGTGATCTTTTTCGATTGGGGCATGGAATTTCAAGCAATTTATAATAATAGAGATAAAATTAAAACTCTCCTCCAAGAGAAACATATTAAGTTTACAGAGCTTAAATACAAAACTAGCTTTGAATATAACTTTTGTGAGAAAGAAGTTAAAAAACGCAATGGAGATATTCAACATGGCTATGGATGGTGTGGAGGTTTAAGACGTTGGGGAACGACTTTTAAAAACAGAGTTATTTCTAATTATTATAAAGCTATAGATAAAGAAATAGTTGAATACGTAGGTATTGCGGCAGATGAAATTGAACGTATTCCAAGAGCTATTGAAAAGGGAAAAATACTACCTTTGGTTGACCTTGGGTACTCAGAAAAGGATTGTTTGGAATATTGTCGTTCTCTTGGATATAATTGGAAAGAAGGAAATATAGATTTATATGATGTGATGGACAGAGTAAGTTGCTGGTGTTGTAGAAATAATAATCTAAAAGAACTTCGTGCAATGTATCACCTTTTGCCGCAATATTGGGAAAGATTAAAAGAACTTCAAAAGAAATGTCCCTATCCTTATAAAGAATATAAAAAACAAGGTATAAAATATGGTTCAGTCCAAGAACTAGAATATCGTTTTCAATGTGAAGATGCAGGAACAGATTTTACTTTACAATAAAATTAAAATATTATATAATATAGAAAAGAGAAGAAATGGCTTGGGTTTATATTGTACTTAAATATGAATATAAGATATATGAGAATGCAAACAGAGAATTAGAAAAAAGACTGAAAGATGTAAAAGTCTATGGAGTTTATGATGAAAAGAGGGCAGCAGAAATAATGGTCGATCAAGGATATGGCAATAAAGTAATTGCAGCTCCATTTTCTATGACATATATTACCGATCCCAAGTCTTACAAACCTGTATTAAGAGTAACAACCAAGGAATTCTTAGAAGGACATCCCGAAGATGTGTAGTTTTTGTAATCATAAGACAGTAATTCACGAAGATCGACAATGGGCGAATTATCTTTTATCAATAATGGATGGAAATATTCTATCTGTTCATAAGAAAGAAAAATTTCCTGCAAAGATTGCTAATTTTACAATTTCTTATTGTCCGTATTGCGGAAAAAAGCTTGAGGAGAAGGAATATGTTTAAACATACAATAGTAGAATATCATGAAATAGATTTAGATGAATTACTTGAAAATTTACGTACTGATAGTGTAATTATTGAAACTTTAAGTAAGCATCTAAGTCCTACAGAATATAGCTTTATAGTAGACTGCGTTAATAAACAAATTCAAACTATTAAAGAATATACTCCAATGCCAATCGAGGGAGAAGAGTAATATGGCTATCTCTCAAGAAGAATTAAAAGAAATTCGTGATCAAATAAGGAATAAGCCTGATCGACCGATTAAATTTAATATATTTTCTAAAGAGCATAAGCCAGTAAATATTGATGATCTTTGTCTGAATAGACAACTAGAGTTGATTATTGAGAGTGTCGAATATTATGCATTTTTTGAAGGGGTAGAGTCAACTGGTCGTATTCAAAAACTGTTAGAAGGAGAATTACTGAAACAGCATTTAGATGTTATCCTTAGAGAATATGGTATCTATAGAGTAGGAGATGATATTCCTCACTGCTTATCAAAAGTTCTTAGAACTCGTTTGCTTCCAGAAAGATTGTTGTGGCCCTCATTTGAAGACGGCTCTAGGGTAAATTTTAATGATAGTTTTTTAGATGAAGAAGGTTTTTCACATACTCTTTCTAGTATAACATTTAAGAGCGATAAGACTTTAGTCTTAAAAAGTGACGAAGATAATGTAGCACTTTGTTTGAACGAAAATAATAAAAAAGTTGTTAAAACTCCAACTCTTTATGATTACGATGGACAAATAATAAAAACTGGAGATACAGTGCGTTTAGTAAAATCCTGGCAATAATCCAAATTTTATTGATGGGTATAAAGGTGAAATGATTGTTAAAAGATTTAATCTTCAACGTAAAATGAATATTATTTGTGTTTTGTCAGATGGTAGAAAAATGCGGATGTATGGGAGAAAAAATAGCCGAAAGTGAACCGTTACAATTTGTAGAGAAGCTAGCAGTTCACGAATGGAATTGCATGGAAAAAGGAACAAAAAAATGAGCAAGAAAGACAAAACAATAAAGATACTGGAAGCAGAAAATTCCAGGCTACGTGCAAAGATAGGTCAAATGCAATCTATTATTGACATCCAAAAAGAAGTAATAAGCTGCTACGACCAAATTGGAATCAATGAAGCAGCATTAAAAGCTGCTAAAAATTTCGATGACATTATAGAGCCGTACTTTTGCAGATATGAAAAGTGAAAAGGAGGAACAATGGAAGAATTAAAGCCATGCCCGTTTTGTGGGGGCAAAGCTGTTGGCTTTGAGTGGTCTGATTACGACTACTGGGAAGAAGGCGAACCACATTGTGACGATGCTTACTGTGATGTAAAAGTTGACCATAAGAAAGATTGTATTCTCAAACTGGGAGAATTTAATTTGTGGGCAGCAAATACAGAAGAAGAAGCCGCAAAGCTATGGAATACAAGGTCCAATGAGCGTGATAATAATTATTGTGAGGTAGAATAATGAGCAAATATTTTAGACTTCACGTTCCAAAAATACAAACAGGGGAGTATACATTTGATGGGGATTATGATCTAGTATTTGATCGCAATAATCTCAAAAGTATTGTTATTCGAGACGATGGAGCTGCTTACATTAAAGTTAATGGTAATGATCCTGCATTTGTTTACAAAGATGAAGTAGACAGGCTTCTTGAATGGCTGGAGGAAAGCGAATGAGTGAATTAAAACCTTGTCCATTTTGTGAGGGAGAAGCAGAAATTAAAGGTCGTGCACGTTATTGGATTGAATGCGAGAAATGTTTTACAACAACAGACATGTACAAAACAGTAGAGCAAGCTATTGATGCCTGGAACACTCGCGCAAACGAGAAGGACAACGATGCCAACGAATGAAGAAAAGTTAAGCTTAATTGACCGAATACTTTTATTGTTCAAGGTCGATAGACGATATATCAGATTACAAGCAAAACTTCTTCAGAGTCATGCGATTAATGATATGGATGATCTTTCACCATACCTTTTGTATCAAATTTCTGAAAACATACTAGCGGGAATAGGTGACAAGAATGACAACGAATGAAGAACGGTGCAAGATAGCGGAAAAGCTAAGAAGAAAAGAGCCTAGCAGCTTTGAAACTGTATTTGACGTTTTTACAGAAATAGGTCTTGCTATAAAACCAAAAGGGGGTTCATTTAAGACACTGCCATTACAGCTAGCAGACCTAATCGAGCCAGAACCAGAGCATACTTGTGAAATATTACATGATGATAATTTGAGTGAGCAGTATGGTGGCCCTATAGTTCGTTGCTCTTATTGCGGCGCAGTATTGCCAGAGGAGTTTACAGGGCCTTACTATTACTGTCCTTGTTGTGGCTCTAAAAATAAGGTGGTGTGTGATGCCAACTAACGAAGAACGCCGAGAGGTAGCACAAAAGATTCGCGAATTAAAAGAAGATGTATGGTCTTTAGCAAGAGAATGGGAAGAGCAAGGCACATTTACTAATGGTCAAGATCAGGCAGACTACTATCAAATATACTCGGCTATTTTCGGCACTCTTCCAGCAGAGCACATGCACCCGTGCGATTACAATGAGCTGCACGAACGTCTCGCCGACCTCATAGAGCCTGACTACACAAGTGAAGAAAGTGGGTACTTTATACTTCCAAAGCCAAAAGATCCACTAGTTCATCAATACAATTCAGTAGACGGTTCTGTATACGACATTATCAACGAAAACGCACGAGAATGGCAAAGACAGATTGAAGAGGACATTCAACAAAGGTTATTTGAGACGTTTAGAAAGACGTGCTACGACACAGACCACATGGGGGACGCTATAAAATGCTCAGAATGTGGAGAGGTTACAAGAGAAACGCTTTACTGGGTTGATGTTGGCGAGGATGCAAGAACAGTAAAAGGGCGAAGACCGTTATTCTGTGCTCGTTGCGGAGCGAAGGTGATAGACGATGCGAACTTCTAAATCTGGAATTGGGAATGAGACAAACGAAGAAAATTCTTACCCAAAGACTTTTCAAGATTTGTGGTTTATGCGAAAAACATCTGATGCTTGGTTTAATGGAGAAATTAAGTATGAAAACGTTCGTGGAAATAATTCTCCAAAAGTAGGAATGATAGATAGTAAAACCTGGCATGTTGTCCCTACTACTAACAGCGTTGAGATTGAATTGCGTACTCATACTATTTCAGATGTTTCTTCTAACGGACGATCAATATCTTGTAAAATCAAATGTAAAACAATTGTTGAGTATAATACCATAGAAGAATTTCGCAATAGTGAGTGGTGGGATCTTTCTATGAAAAAATTTGCCAATGGAGATACTGATGCTTCTTGGTTAAATTTTGTCGAGATTAATGAGAAGAAAATTTTTGATGATAACTGCGGATGGATAGCTTACAGCCCAAGTACTTTTATTTCTATGGAAATTGCTAAACCTTATCGTGATTGGTTAAATAACTATAGGTATAAAAAAGGACACGATACACTGGAAATTAATGTTGGTCGAATGTCTGGAGAAATCAACATTGTATACAAAGAATATAATGTAGCAGGCACAGTAGAAGAAATTGCACAAGCCCTTAAGCTTGCGAACAAGTTAAAAGAATTAAAAATTTCGCTTGATGATGATCACATCTCAATACCAATTAATAAAGTGGAAAAAGATTTTAAGACTTTTTTAGAAGAGGAAATAGAGAAAAATGAACAAAGAATGTGAACATAAGGAAATATGTGATTGCTGTGATATTGACCCTGAAGATTGCGGCTATTATAAGCCAACAGTTGATCGCGATGCACTGCTAGAGATAGCAGATGATTTGGACGCTATTCATCCATGGGACACAGAACAGGCTGTTTCAATAATGGAAGAAATGGCGCAGTTGATTCGTAAAGCATGTGGAGTTTCTGTATTTAATAAATAAACGAGAGGATGATTTATGCCTATACAGCCAGCCAAAGGAAAAGGACAATATTTAGGACATTCTTTTCTAGCTCGTTTCAAGGGAAAAGGTGAATTGTTCAGAGGTTGTTTCCCAATCATTCCAGGAGCAATTTATCAATGTAAGTCTCTTGGTTTTGATGATAAAAATGACTTCTTATGGTTTTCTATCGAGATTGTTAGTATTCCTGATAGTTTGCAAACTACTTTTTCAAAGTATCTAAGTTTCTTAGGCGGATTAAAAAAAGTAAAAATTCCTTATGGCTCTTTTGAATTGTTCAAAGCTAACTGGGACATTCTTGAGCAATATCATTAAAGCAGTGTTCAGTTGACACTGCTATTTTTTTATGTTATAATATATTTATAAGGAACTTGACAATGCTATATTATAGAACAATAATATAGTAGACACTTATAAAGAAAGGATGGTGATGCTAGAATAATGAGCGGTCGTATGGAAATTCACAGTCACACTCATTATTCTTAGGTGTCAAATATCCGCTTATTGGATTGCATCAATACACCTAAAGAATTAGTCCGATATGCCCAAGAGATAGGTTTAAAGGGAATCTGTATTACAGACCACGAAGCATTGGGTGGACATGTTGAACTAGATAAAATTCAACAAGAGCTAATTGAACAAGGAAATGATTTCAAAATCGGTCTTGGTAATGAAATCTATTTAACAGAAGACAGAGAATCAGGACAGCGATATTTTCACTTTATTCTAGTTGCTAAAAATGCAACTGGGCATAAAATGTTACGAGAACTATCATCTATTGCTTGGATGAATTCTTATTTTGATAGGCGAATGGAAAGAGTTCCAACATTAAAAAGTGATTTGCGACAAATTGTTAAAAAATATGGCAAAGGTAATTTAATTGCAAGTTCGGCTTGTCTGGGATCAGAAGTTGATTATTGTATTCTAAAAATGCACGAAGCTGAACAAATTGGTGATAAAAAACATCGTAAGCAATACTTCAATCAACTAAATAATCATATTGTATATTGTTTAGATTTATTTGGTGATGACTTCTATCTTGAAGTACAGCCTGCGCAAAGCGAAGAACAATTGATTGTCAATAATAAAATGCAGGAAATTGCTAAATACTATGGTATAAAGATTATTGTTACAACTGACGCACACTATCTCTGCAAAGAAGATAGAGAAGTTCATAAGGCATATTTAAACTCTAAAGGCGGAGAACGCGAAGTTGACAGTTTTTACGAATTTGCATATCTACAAACGACTGAAGAAGTGATTGAAAATCTTCAGAATACTAACTTAGACTATTATGAATTAGAAAAGAATACTTGGGAAATCTATGATAAGATTGAACGATATACTCTACACAAGAAGCAGCAAGTTCCGCAAGTTTCTGTAAAAAATTATCCTAAGATTAATTCTTCTCTTGGATATGAGACATTAGACTATTTGTATAAAAGCGATAATCCGCAAGAAAGATACTGGATTAATCAATGTATTGATAAGTTAAAGGAATTAAACAAATTTAATGATAAATACTTATCTCGATTAGAAGAAGAAGCCGATGTACAAAAAACCATTGGCGAAAAACTAGACACTTGTATCTTTGCTTATCCAATTTTTTTGCAACATTATATTAATCTTTTTTGGGAAAATGGAAGTACTATAGGAGCAGGAAGAGGATCGGCCTGTTCTGGATTAAACCATTATCTTTTGGGAGTAACACAACTTGATCCTATTGAGTGGAATTTGCCATATTTTAGATTCTTGAACAAAGAACGAATCGAACTGCCTAAACTATAAGCAATATTGGGCAGTATAAAGAGTGTGAACCCTGCTAAGGGGTGTCTTGAGAAAATCAAGGCTAACGGTATCAGCGAAATAAGGCATAGGCACGAAACGGCTGACTAAGAGACTCTGCGACCAGAAATGGCTAGGCTGAGAATACCGTGCTAAGTATCCAAGCTAATAACATTAACAAGGATAAAAGTGTAGAGACTATTTCGTAAGAAAGTAGGGGTAGAGATAAGCACTATCCCGAAGCGCACTCCTACCTTTTCAGGTAGAAGATATAGTCCAAAATAATAAATGGATATTGATATAGATGTAAGTCCTAGTAAAAGAGAACTCGTTTTTGAAAAAATTAGAGAAGAACGAGGACAACTTGGATGTGTTCAGGTTTGTACATATGGTACTGAAACAACCAAGTCTGCTATCAAAACAGCTTGTCGAGGGTATAGAAGTGAAGAGTTTCCAGAAGGAATTGATATTGATATTGCTGAGTATATGACAAGTTTAATTCCATCTGAACGAGGATTTCTTTGGGATATTCATGATGTTGTACATGGCAATGAAGAAAAAGGCCGTAAGCCTGTAAAAACCTTCTTAAATGAAGTAAATAAGTATCCAGGACTATTGGATATTATTCAAAAAGTAGAAGGTCTTATATGCAGGCGTGCGATCCACGCGTCGGGTTGTAATTTCTATGGAGATGACCCCTATAAAACAGCCTGCTTTATGAAAGCAAAGAATGGAGCAATTACAACACAATGGTCGCTCCACGATGCAGAGTATTGTTCAGATGTTAAAATTGATATTCTTGTTACAGAAATCCAAGATGTTATTACTCAATGTCTAGAATTATTACAAAAATATAATAAAGTCGATCATAACTTAACATTGAAAGAAGCTTATGATAAATATCTTCACCCTGATGTTTTACCATTGAACGATACTAAATTGTGGGACGCTTGTGTTAGTGGAAAAATTATTAAGTTTTTTCAATTTTCAACACAAGTTGGAGGTCAAACCATTAGAAAATTAAAACCAACGAATCCTAATGAAATGTCTTTATGTAATGGTATTATGCGATTAATGGCTTCTGAAAAGGGCGGTGAGATGCCTACAGATCGCTATTATAGACTTAAGAATAATCCAAAACAATGGATAGATGAAATGAATGACTATGGTTTAACCCAAGAAGAGCAGAACAAAATTAGAGAATATGTTTCTAACGGAGTATTAGTAGACCAAGAAACATTAATGCTGATTCTTATGGATGAAGATATTTGCGGATTCACTTTAGCTGAATCGAACGCAGCTCGCAAAACTGTGGCCAAAAAGCAGATGGACAAAATCGAAGAACTTCATCAAGAAGTTTTAAACAAAGCTAAGAGTCCTGCAATCGGAAACTACGTCTGGTTCTTGCTGGCTCCAAGCATGGGGTACTCCTTTGACGTAAACTAGGGGAGTATAAATTCTTTAAATTGCGGGGAAGCCCTTAGAGTTTTTGATACTAAGCCAATGCAGTAATGTTTTGGTGGCAAGATTAATTTCCTTGGTATAGTAACAAGTCAAAAAATTGGGTAATCCGCAGCGAAATTTCTTATTTCTTTATGGCGAAATTCTATAAACAGCATTGTATGTTTTGAATATGAATAGAAAGGAGGTGCATACATTGGGATATAAAAAATTATCAAACGAGCAAGAAAAGCAATTGATACAAGAATATAGAGAAGGATGTGCTGTTAATGTCTTAATGTCTAAATATGGATTTAAAACAAAAAAATCTATTACAGATAAAATCAAAAAACATTATCCAGAAGAATATAAGCAGATTATAGAAGAGGCGAAAAATAATAGAAAAGGTTATTGTTATAAATTGGAAAAAATAACCAACGAATTTGATGCTTACTTTTTGGGACTGATGCTTACTGATGGATATGTTACTCCAGGAAACAAAGATAAGGCGCGTTATCAGGTAGGAATAGATTTAACAGATGAAGATTGTATTGCTTTCTTATCAAAGATTATTGGAAAAGAATATCATACCTATTCTCAAGCTAAAGAGGCTATTATGCCTGATGGTAGGAAAGTTATCAATCGTAAACTTCGTCATCGGCTTATGTTAGAAGATAAAGAATTAATGAATAATCTTATTAGATTTGGAGTAGTGCCAAACAAATCTAAAATTCTAAAAGGGCCAGAATTACTTCCAGAAGAAGAAAAATTTATCCCTTATATTGTCCGAGGGATAATTGATGGAGATGGAACTGTAAGTCCGACCTCTTATGGAGCGCCGCAATTTAGAATTGTAACAGCCTCTTATGATTTCGCAGATTGGCTTGTAGATATTTTAGAAAATAGAATGTATATGATAGACATTCACAGAGGATTAGATCGACAGAATCTATACAGGATAGAAACTGCGGATATAGGAAATATTGAAAAATTAATTGCCCTATCATACAATAAACCATTCGGTATGGTTAGAAAATATGAAGAAATAAGAAAGACGTTCAGAGACTATAATAAGAACCTCTTTGAGTAAGAGGAATGGATAGTCCAGACCGCAACAGAAATGGCTAGTGAAAACTAGTGCGGTAAGTAGTAGAATCCACGGACTCGCCTATTCATTTGTCGGATTGCAATGTGCTTATTTAGCTACATATTTTCCAGCTATCTATTGGGACACTGCATGTCTCCGAGTGGATGCGGGGCTTGAGGAAGAGGCTGCAACAAACTATGGTAAGATTGCAAAAGCTGTAGGTAATATGATGGCTAATGGAATCCGCGTTTCTCTAGTTGATATAAATAACTCTGAATATGGATTTGAACCAGATGAAAAAAATAATTCTATTCTATACGGCTTAAAGTCATTGAACGGAGTCGGTGGGGAAGTCGTGCAAGAAATTATTAAGCATCGTCCCTATTCTAGCTGGCAAGACTTTTTGAGCAAGGTTAAAGCTAATAAAACTGTCATGGTATCATTAATTAAAGCAGGAGCTTTTGATCAATTTGGAGAACGAAAAGAAATCATGAAGGAGTATATCTGGTCAGTTTGTGAGCCTAAAAAAAGAATTACTCTCCAAAATTTTAATGGGCTTATTGAAAAGAATCTTGTCCCGCAAGAATTAGCTTTTGAAAAAAGAGTTTTTATGTTTAATAAACTTTTAAAAAAGAAATTTAAAAGCGGTGAATATCTCCTTTTAAGTGATGATTATTACTATAATTTTTATGCACAATATTTTGACATAGATCTTTTAGAACCTTATAACGGAACTATAGCAATCCAAGAGAAAGAATGGAAAAAGATCTATAATAAAACTATGGAGCCTGCAAAAAATTATTTTAAAGAGCATCAGAAAGAAATTCTTAATATTTTAAATGATAAAATTTTCCAAGAGAGTTGGGATAAATATGCGGCAGGTACTTATTCTGACTGGGAAATGGATAGCTTAGGAATGTATTATCATGACCACTCTTTAGTTCACATCAGTCTTGATAGATATGATATTGTCGAATTTAATGACCTTGCGGAAGAACCTATCGTAGATTATACTTTTAAACGCAATGGAGTTGAAATTCCAATCTTTAAAACTTTCAGAATTGCGGGGACAGTAATCGCAAAAGATGATACGCATTCTTCTATCTCTCTTTTGACTATTGGAAGCGGAGTAGTTACAGTAAAAATGGGGAGAGATTATTTTGCGAAATATAATCGTCGTATAAGTGAAATTATGCCAGATGGTACTAAAAAAGTGCGAGAGGCAGGCTGGTTCCAGAAAGGCACTATAGTAATATTCAATGGCTTTAGGCGTAACAATATGTTTGTTGAAAAAACTTATAAAAAAAGTTTATATCATGGTTTATATAAGGTAACAGCTATCAATGACGATGGAAGTTTAGAATCTACGTGGAGGAGATATGGAGAAGAAGAGGGCGAATAGTCCTCTCTTTTCTTTTTGACAAGAGAAAATAAAAATGTTATAATATAGAAAAGTAAAATAGTAGAAAGAATATATATATGCTTAAATCAATCAATTATTCTAAACCTGTTATTTTAGCTATATGCGGGAAAAGCGCTACAGGAAAAGATAGTCTTGCTAAATGGCTATATAAAGATCTTAAAGACAAATATTTCTGCAATTTGATTGTTAGTGACACTACAAGACCAATTCGTCAAAATGAAAAAAATTTATATGATTATAATTTTATTTCAGAAGAAAAGTTCAAAATGAAAATTCTTGATGAAGAATATCTAGAGTATTCTGAGTTTAGGGGGTGGTATTATGGAACTCCCAAAGATGAAATTCATCAAGGAATAAATATTGGAGTATTTAACGCTCAGGGTATGGAAAATTTATTAGCCTATCGCCGCAAATATATTATCGTTCCAATTTATTTAGAAACTACCAATCCTATTATTAGACTAAGACGATCTCATGATAGAGAAAACAAATGGAAGTTTCAATATTTTAGAAGGCTATTTAGTGATTGGAAGAATTTTTTCCATATTTTTGACATATTAGAAAAATTTAAAGTTGCTGTAATTTTGGTCAATTATCCAGGAGTTGTTAAAGAATCTGAAGAAATATATAAACATTTGAGATATTTAGGAGTGTTATAGCATGTTCTTATTTAGTATATGCCTTTTATTTATTGTTGGAATTCTTGGAGGTATAACTTTTGTCTCTTTTTTAATAAGTATATTTTCTTCTTTAAGAGTTCAACATCTAGGAAATACCGTTCCAGAAGCTAAAATTCAAAAATGGTCTAAAACAAACATAAAAGCAAATTTTATTAAAAATGTATTTTGGCAATGGACTATTTATGTCTTTGCGGCTTGTTCTTTTGTATTTTTTATCGTTTATTTATTGGGCAGTTCGATATAGAGCATATATAGTAGATTTTAGAAATATATACGAAAAAAACTACAAGATATGGGGTGATATATGTATAAAGTAAAAAAGCGAGATGGTTCTATAGTTCCCTACGATCTTGATAAAATTTCTATAGCAATTAGTGGAGCTTTTGGAGACTTTGATGAAAAATTTAATGACAATAGAGTTTTAAAAGATATTAACGAAACTCTTACTTCTCTATTTTTTGAGTCTGGTAAATATGCTCCAATAGAAGAAATTCAAGATACTGTAGAAGACACCTTAATTGCTCATGGATATTGGAAAGAGGCTAAGGCTTATATTAGATATAGACACAAGAAAGAGCTTTTAAGGAAAGCGAATACGACAGATCAAAACATTAAGGAACTTCTTGATGGAGAGTCTGATTTTTGGAATAAAGAAAATAGCAATAAGAATGCTAAATGGGTTACAACACAAAGGGATTATATTGCTGGCATTACCTCTAAAGATATAGCAGAACGATTTATTTTCCCAAAAAATGTAATTGAAGCCCACAAACAAGGCATTATTCACATCCATGAGAAAATCGTGGCTTAATAGAGCGATTTATTAAGAAAACTCGGTGAACTAATAAATATTAGGTGTGCTATCAACTTAATTGGAGTCGTAGGAAATGACGATTAATGATAGTGCTAACAGGGAACGAAAGAATCCTGTGCTAAGACTCTTTAATAAAAGGTATCGAATAAAAATATGAAGTATAAAAAATATGGACATTATCTAGTATATGAAAATGGAGATTGTTATTCTCTATATAAGAATAGATTCCTAAAACCTTGCATTAAGAAAAATGGCTATTTGCAGTATACCCTTTATGAAAATGGAGAAAAAGAAGTAATTAGACTACATAGACTTGTTGCTAAATTATTTCTTAATTGTCCTCCAAACTATGAAGAATTACAAATTAATCATAAGGACGGAGATAAAACAAACAACCATTATTTAAACTTAGAGTGGTGTACAAGTTATGAGAATAATAAGCATGCGAGAGAGCATGGATTGAATAATATATCTCAAAGTAATCATAATAGATGGCAAAATAAGGAGTGGGCAGAAAAAACGTCCAAAAAGATTTCTGAAAATTGCAACAATGCCCATACCGCAAATCCTCGATTTAGATATTGGATTGAGGATTCTAATCATAAAAATTATACTCGGAGTGAACTGTCTAAACTTCTTGGATATTCGCAAAGTTATACTGATACCTTAATCTATAATGCGGCTAAAGGAGATTATCATCAATCTCTTATCGATCGTAACATTAAAATTACAGATATTAAAGAGTAAAGTCAATCGACTATCGAAAGTATATTATAAGAGAAATCCTTATAAGAATAAACGAGTAGAGTACCTTATTTGTGAAACTCATCTAAGGGAAGTGCCGAGCATCTTATTTTTGGTAACAGAAGGTAAGATGATGATATAGTCAGCATTTCGTAAAAAAGAAATGTGGATATGGATTATGCAGCTCAAAATACTTTGCACAATTGTTGTCTTATTAATCTTGAAGACATGTTGCAAAATGGAACCGTAGTTAATGGAGTTGCCATTGATAAACCTCATAGAATTTCAACAGCAATGACAATTGCCACTCAAATTATAGCAGCAGTAGCCTCGTCACAATATGGTGGTACAACAATTTCTCTTACACATTTAGCTCCATTTGTTAGAGATAGCTATAATCAATTTTTTAATAAGTATGAAAATTGGGGGTTTGAACCTGCAAAATGCGCAGAATTTGCGTCAAAAGATACTAAGAAGGAAGTATCAGATGCAGTTCAAACTCTAAACTATCAGCTTAATTCTTTAACTACAACAAATGGTCAATCTCCTTTTATTAGTATCAATATGTATCTAGGAGAAACCAAAGAATATAAGAAAGAACTAGCTTTATTGATCGAAGAAGTTTTAAATCAACGAATTAAAGGAATGAAAAATAAAGTAGGAGTATATGTAACACCAGCTTTTCCCAAATTACTATATGTATTAGAAGAGGATAACATTCATCCTACTTCTCCCTATTGGTATCTAACAGAATTAGCGGCAAAATGCACTGCAAAGCGAATGGTACCAGATTATATTTCTGAGAAAGTAATGAAAGACCTCAAACTATCTAAGGGTGAAATCGCGGGTGGTGGTGACTGCTATCCGTGCATGGGTAAGTGTAAACTACAGCTCATGTAAAATCTCTTGAACCTCGCCCGAGGGTGTCCGCTATGCGGGCTAACGGCTAGGACTCTCTGAGTTGAGGCCGTGCTAAGAGTTTATTTTTGTAAAATTTTGGGCATAATAATGATAAATGTGCGGCACATTTTTCATATATAGTATACATACTATAGAAAGGAAGCCCAAATGATTATTTATAAGATTACTAACATTATCAATAATAAAGTATATATTGGACAAACTATCAATTCACTAGAGCAGCGTTTCGCTAGACATAAACAAGATGCTTTATCGGGAAGATTAGATACACATTTTGCGAGAGCATTACGCAAATATGGTGTAGAAAATTTTATTGCTGAGATAATTGATACAGCTGAATCTCAAGAAGAATTAACGCAGAAAGAATATTATTGGATTGGTTATTATCACGCATGTGAGGATGGATATAATGAGACTCACGATATGTTTAAATGCGGCGGTAATACATATCTCAATAAAAGCGAACAAGAAATGCAACAAATATCTTCTAAAATTAGAGCATCTAAAATAGGTGGGAAAAATCCAGCTGCTAAAAAAATCAAGTGTAAAAATATCGTTACTAATAAAGAGTTATTCTTTGATAGTTTGTCAGAATGTCAACAGTTTTTTGGGGAAAGCAATCATAATTTTATTACTCGTCGTTGTTTAGGTAAAACAAAATGTCTATACAAACAAGAATGGGCATTCGCATACGCAGAAGATAATTATCGTAATTTTAGTGTTAGAAAAGGTTCGACTAGAGCACAACCTATTGAGGTTTATGATTTAGAAACAAATGAAAGTCATAAATTTCCTAGTTATAATTCTGCTGAAGAGTTTTACCATACTAAGCCGCACGCTTTTTCTAGCAAAGCATATAGATATGGTCAAACTTTTATAGTTGACCATTATCAAATTACAAAAATAAACTAAAGTGTATCGACTATCTCCGATGAATGTAGGAGAGTAGGAGTAGAGATAGGCACTACTCCGAAGCGGGAGACTACTCAATTGAGTAGAAGATATAGTCAGTTCCTATGGCGACATAGGATAAAACGTGTAGAAGTTTCCTAACCCCAGATCGGTCAGGAAACGGATTCAATAATATTGCACATGCGAAGAACTGGGACGGTCGTCCGAAGTATTATGGACGTTTCAACATCGGAGTTTCTACAATAAATCTTGCGGATGTAGCATTATCTGCTGAAAAAGAAATAGTTGATAGAGGTTTTACTATTGTAGATTCTAAGCAACTTCAAAAAATGAAAGAAGATATATTCTGGGAATTGATGGATGAACGAACTGAACTATGTCATACCGTTCAAAAGATTAGAGCTGAAAGATTGTCCAATACAAAAGCAGAAGTAGCTCCTATTCTTTGGTGTGATGGAGCCTTGGCAAGATTGAAGCCAGAAGATACTCTAGATCCTTTGATTCATAATGGATATTGCACTTCTTCTCTTGGATATGCAGGGCTGTATGAATGTGTGAAAGTTATGACTGGAGAAAGTCATACTCAACCAAATGGTAAAAAGTTTGGGCTTAGAGTTATGCAATTTCTAAATGATCAGTGTAATAAATGGAAAGAAGAAGAAAATATTGATTATTCTGTTTATGGAAGTCCAATAGAATCTACAACATACAAATTTGCACAATGCTTACAAGATAGATTTGGACGAATTAAAGGCATCACTGATAGAGAGTATGTAACAAATAGCTATCATATTCCAGTATTTGAAGAAATTAACGCTTTTGATAAATTAGCAAAAGAATCTGAATTCCAGAAATTAAGTCCTGGTGGCGCAATTAGCTATATTGAAACTCCTAATTTGCAGGATAATATTCTTGCAGTAGAGCAAGTTATTGAATTTATTTATGACAACATTATGTATGCAGAGCTAAATACTAAGAGCGATTATTGTCAAATTTGTGGATACGATGGAGAGATCGTTATTAAAGAAGATGTTGATGGAAAACACTATTTTGAATGTCCTCAGTGCGGAAATAAGGATGAAGATAGAATGAATATCGCTCGTAGAGTATGTGGTTATATTAGCACTAATGGGTTCAACGAAGGACGTTTGCAAGATATTGCCAATAGAGTTTTGCATTTAGATGATAAGGAAGTATAAATGCGATATGCGCAAATAAGAAAAATGGATATATCAAATGGACTGGGGGTTGGGACAGCCTTGTTTGTACAAGGCTGTCATTAAGGAAACTTTCATTGTAAAGGATGTTTTAATCCAGAAACTTGGAGTTTTACTGGAGGATATGAATATACTCAAGAAACTCATGATAAAATTCTAGAACTAATAAAGCCAGAATATATTACGAGATTTAGTATTTTAGGTGGCGAGCCATTAGAATTCTGTAATGTTGCAGAACTAAACAACTTAATAGATGATATTAAGGCTGAAAGACCAGATATTAAAATCTGGGTATATACAGGATATACTTTAGATAATTTAATAGAACGATTATGTCATAATAGTCCAGCTAATGAAGATTATTATCCTGATATTTACAATTTAAATAAAATTTTAAGTAAAATAGATTATCTGGTGGATGGACAGTTCCAAGAGGATAAGAAAGATTTAACATATCCTTTTGCAGGATCAACAAACCAACGAGTGATTGACATGAAAAAATCCAAACGATGTTGTAGAGTAATTTTACTCAACGAAAAATAAAAAAAATGCGGGAGAACCTAAATTGGTTCTCCCTTTTTTTATTGACAAAATAATTTTAAAATGCTATAATATAATAGTAATAAGAAAGAAAAGAGAAAGATAGACTATATGACTGCAAAGAAAAAGATAGTACTTGATAACGCTCCTCAAGTGGAATTAAATAATTATGATATTCATAAGCAACTTTATGCACGAATGAATCCTCTTTCTGATGAAAATTTACAAAAAAAACTAGTTAGCATCGGAGGATGGTTCTCAAGTTTCGCACAAGGGAAATTTTTCATGCTTATGTGTAAAGAAATATCTTATTATACTGTATTTCATTTCAATGAACCAAACTATACAAATGGAGTAGAAGAATTAAAGAAAACTCTTCAATTTAGAGGACAGATCATTGATATTAACTATGTCCATTCAGAAAATGCCTATGAGTGTTGGATAAAAAACTCTTTAGGAGAAATGGAGATGTATTATTTATTTAATTATGACTGGGGTGTTGTAGAAATTGGCTAAATTAGTTATTGTAGCTTTTCCGCACGATGCGGCTAAAATGCTTTTTATTGAAGAAGATCAACTTGAAGTAGATACTGAAGAAACAAAGTCCTATATGTGTTGGGGATCTGAAATTGCAGTAACAGCTAAAACTGCGATTAAAGACTATGATGGAGAAGTAGAAGAAATTCTTTTCGTAGGCCCTAAAGAATATATCACTCCACTTATGATTCAAACAGAACAGGAAACTAGAATTAAGACAAGGATTGCATAATGATTAATTGGCTAACTAAATCAACAAATGAATATAGAGTAGAAACTATGGATGAAGTAGAAACTTTTCATAAGAATGCTCAAAAGGAAGCAGAAGATGGTGGATATACCTTAACTAACTTTTCTTGGACTAAAAAGGAAGTTAAAAAGGGCGGAGAAATCCTTGACGAGTATTTTATCTGCAAAGTTTCATTCGTATTTAATGATCCAAAAGAACCTGATAATCCATACTCGCATGTAGAATATGATAAATCAGAGGTACTGGCAAATATCATTGAAGATCGAGAAGACGGAGAGGATTGGTAATATTGGTAGAAACTATTAAGATCAAGTATCTTCCTGGGGCAGCTAGAATGGAAAAAGTTGAAAAGGGAGATTGGATAGACTGCTTTGATTATGAAGATGTAACGCTCAAAGCTGGAGAACGAGCCTATATCAATCTTGGTTTTTCTTGTCAACTACCAGAAGGATATGAAGCTATTCTTGTTCCCCGTTCTTCTACTTTTAAACGATGGGGGGTACTTCAAACCAATTCAATTGGAGTGATTGATTCTACATATTGCGGCAATGATGATATTTGGATGATGCCAGTTCTTTCTACACGAAATATTACCATCCCAAAAGGAACTCGTTTATGTCAGTTCCGCATCCAAAAAGTTCAACCAAATATTGGATTTTTAGAGGTTGAAGATTTAGGGAATGAACAGCGTGGGGGCTTAGGCTCAACAGGAGCTTAATATGATTTATTTGAGTTTAGATCAGGCCGCACGAGTAACAGGTTGGGCTGTTTTTGACGATAAAAAACTTAAAGAGCATGGAGTCTTTTCAATCAAAAGCAGCCTTCCAATAGAACAAAGACTAGCTCGGTTCTGGCAAGAATTAAATGAGCTAAAGAATAAATTTGAGCCAAATTTTATTTTCTTTGAAGACATTCAGAACCAACATAATAATGAAACTTATAAAAAATTAGCCTATATTCAGTCTGCGATTATCCTATGGTGTTATTTTAACAATATTAAATTTTCCATTCTACATCCATCTCACTGGCGTAAAATTATAAAGGAAAAATGCGGCATATCCTTTGTTGGTAAACGAGAAGCACAAAAAGAGGCTGCTATTCAGTTTGTGAAAGACAATCTAAATATTGATGTAACATCTGATGAAGCTGACGCTATTACTCTTGGATATGCGGGAATTATTGAGAAAGAGCGAGATAAAAGCGCCTTTTAAGAGGAGTGTCATATAATGAACTTATTATACGAAAAAAATATTGATCTCATGAATGGTACTACATTAGATGAACTTGATGTTACATTTTCTTTAGACTGTGTTCCTCCTCCTGAAGGTATCGATGATTGCGCTTCTATCTTGATAAAGGCTGTTGTTATAAAGAATGATAAGGAAGAAACATATTATTGTTGTTTGCCACATTGCCTTCCTTATTCTTTTGCTTTATTAGTAGCTTTAGTAAATGGTTCTCAAAGACATAATATGTATGGAACAGAATTAGATTTATTTTACTTTATTAAAAGCATTTTTAAAGGTTATATAGATAATGAGAATGACATTGACAAATTCTCTAAAGCTCTTATTAAAAAATATTTTAAACATCTTTTAGACTATATATTAAAATGTAACTATGTTTCAGACGAAAAGGATCTATTTGAAAATAATAAAAATCTCTTTACATTAAGCTTGAAAGAAGCACTAGACATTTAAAAGAGCATAAAAAAAAGAGGGTATCCAATTAAGGATACCCTTTATTTTTTTTATTAGCCTAGAAGCTTAGTCCAAGTATTCTTTCCTGCAATACCGTCTACAGAAAGACCTGCGGCAGACTGGAAAGAACGAACAGCGCTATTGGTAGCACTGCCAAAGATACCGTCGAAACCATTGGTATTATAACCACGACAAATTAAACAACCTTGTAAAGTCTTGGTCAAGTTACCTTGTGCTCCTTGACGCACATTTACACAAGCAGCTTTTGTTTTAGGACCCCAAATACCGTCAACGGCAAGACCCTTACCAAACTGCTTATTAAGTTCAGTTTGTAGTTTCTTAATAAGACCAGCCTTTGTCTTAGGGCCATAGATACCATCTTGAGTTGTACCTACCCAAGCTTGGACAGATCTAATTGACATATTAGAGCCACCAGATGGTTTTGACTGTTGAGCTGGAACGCTAGGAGCAGAAGTAGTTCCAGTAGCTCCAAGATTAGTTCCGCAAATACCATCAGCAATAGCAGCTGCAATCTTTTGATAGCCTACTTTATTATAAGTATCTGCATCGGACTTTGTGTCTACGAAGCATACTTCTACAAGAATTGCAGGCATAGAAGTATGGCGAAGCACATAAAGACCAGTAGTTGCTTTAGCTCCGCGATTTCTCCATTCAACAGTAGAAGCAAGTTTTGCAGTTGTATTAACAGCATATTGTTTAGACTTTGAAGAACTAGAGTAATACCATACCTCATTGCCAGTTCCTCCGCCAGCATTAAAGTGAATTGCTACAAATAAATCTGCACCAGAATTGTTTGCTAAACGACACTCTTCCGCAAGTTCAGAACTTTGAGTAGTTTTTTCATTAGAACAATTGACAGTAGAATGTCCACGATTTTTTAATTCATCAATTAAAGCTGCGGCAACTTTACGATCTTCAATATATTCATCAATATATCCTACTGCGCCACGAGCTACAGCAGAATGTCCACCAGCTACAGCAATTTTCATTATTCGTCAGCTCCAGTTACTTCTTCTGCTTCAGCAGGAAGATCCCAACCATTATCGGAACCTTCTACTGGGGCAATATCTTTTTCTTCTTCAGCCATATATAACCTCTATTCTTGAGTATCTGTTTCAGACTTTTTATTAGTGAAACCCTTTTCGATAAACTGAGCAAATAATTCATACAAACCAGTAGAGGCTAAACCACTTACAGCACCAGTAACAAGGATTTCAAGAGTTACTCCCATGCAAGCCCAAGCATTTAATGCCATGCCAAGAACAAATACAATTAATGGAATATAACGATTTACTGTTTCATTTGGAATTGCATTTTTAATTACATATCCAACAACAAGACATGCAATTACAATAATAGGAGAAATATATTCTGTAATCATAGATAAATCCATTTATAAGCCTTCTCTCTTACTCTAAGTATCCTTCTTCAATAAGTTCTTGAGTCATTCGTTGGATTTGGTTGTCTGAAATTTTTTCAGCATATTCAGCTAAAACTTTATAGCCATCTTCGCCACGTTTAATTTTTGTTTGTGCGGCTAATTTGAAAATTTTATACATATTTTCAGTTACTTCCATATTTATTCTCCTTTTAAGAACTCATTGTTGCAAGCATCATGTCAGCGACCATAATAGAAAGGTCTCCAATGTCAGTTTCTGCGCTATTCAATCTTTCAGGGCCAGTGGACATAAAGTTTTCTTGTCTTTCTTGCTCTTCTTTCATTTTTTTATTTTCAGCAAGCTCTTCTTCAGTATAAAGAATATACCTTTGAATATCTTCATATTCATCCCATGCTTCTTTGCCTTCTTGACGTTCGACATCTACAACTTGTTTAAGATCAATTCCTTTTACTTCTTTTGGCTCTTCCCCTTCTTGGTTCACATATGCAAATTTACCAAGATCAGGTTCAATTTTTTTAATATGAGGATCTTCTTCACTTGTTACATTGTAAGAAGATCCATCTGTAAAATAAAAAGTTTTTACAGCATAATGCCAAACTTCCCCTTTTGCGAGAATTTCTTCATGATGCTTTACAAAAATTTTATCAGGTTGTAAATAACCTTTTTCATAATCAATTTGATCTTCAGAGATCTCTTGATTGCTTTCATTTAAAATTTTCATATAATCTCCTTTTAGCTCTTTATGAATTAGGGTCTTGTACAAAAACTTGAATATCTGGCATCTGATCAGATACTAAAGTTCCTTGGATTTGAAGCTGAGAAATTATACATTCTCTTTCTTTCCCGCTCGATGAAAAATCCCAGATACAAGCAGTTTCACTACCTTCTTTTAGTCCAAGATCTGCTACTAGATTAGATTCATAGGTAGTTGTTTGAAGTCCGCTATTTACAGAAAACGAACTAGAATGTTCAGAACTTCCTAAAGAATCTCCTTTAAATTCTTGATAAATTGAACAGCTAATATCTTGTGAAACACTTCCATCTAAAATCTCTATCTTTAAAGTATTGTTTGTATATGAGTAAATATAATAATCTACTCTTAAAGTTCCACCTGTTTTATTAAAAGAGATTGAAGAATCTAAAATAGCATAAGTATAATCTGTGCTATAGTGAAAAGGTAAAACTTGTTTTGTCCCATTAGTAGGAGTCCAAGAAATCTCTTTAATTCGATTATATCCAGAAACAGGTTCTATTATGTCAATATTATCAGGAAGTCTGACAAATAATCTTGCTAACGGTTCTACCTCAAAAGTTACCCAATCAGAATATTGACCATCTAAGTTCTTAACTCTACACTGCGCTTGAACGGTTTCTCCATAATTCGATAATTGAATTTGTGTACTCTCTTCTGTTGTAGGGTCAAGATCTTCCCAAGTCCCGTTAGAATTAATTTTCCACTCATAAGAATCTACATAATTTATACTTGCTCCATTTGTAACTGATAAATAAGCTGTATTATCAATTCTCTGTCCAGAACAAGTAGGACTTAGTGGAGTAGTATACAAGTATTCAGAAGTTTTATAATCTGTCCATCCAGAACTGTTATGTAAACGAACCCTAGCTCTATAACGACTATTATCTTCTAACTCTCCAAAAGAGTAAGATTTAGTGGTGCCATTAGAAATTGCTATTGCGGATTGCCATTCATCGTTTATTTCTAAGGCAATTTGTTGATCTGTGACAGGCTTGTTTGAAGCGGTGGTAAAAGCCCAAGTAGCAGTCCCTGCTTCATCTAATGAAATGCTAGTAGGAAGATTTGGAATCTGTTGAAGATTTGGGACAGTATAACTTGCGGAACAAGATGAACGATAAGTCGTTCCAGAACCTCCTGTATAATAAGCGTTACAGCTTAAACTTACACCTTGTCCTGAACTTTTCCAACCATCATCAATCCATCCTGAGTCACCATACCATCCAGCTCCATACAAGCGGACTGTTCCTCCCCAAGATTTATGTGCAGTGGCTCCACTAAAATTGCCAGTATCTACGCTAATAGAAAACTTATGCCTTAACCTATATTGAGTAGCTGTTTGATCTGAAATACGAATTTCAATGTAAGCTCTAAATTTTGAATTTGCAGTGCCTGCGCTATTACCATAATTTCCACCCAGAGCCAAGCGAAGCACCTCCTAAAATATTATCATCTTAAAAAATCTATGATATAATAAAAATGGGCAAAAATCTATAATAGAAAATTGCCCATTAAGAATTCGCTATATCTTAATCCAAAGTTTAACATTCGAATCTGTTGGCTCACTAGATTGCACTGCAATTGTTCCAACATCTGATCCTAATTTAGCTAAGGTAACTGCATCATTTGCAATCTTAGCTGAAGTGACAGCACTATTGGCCAGTGTTAAGGTACATGACATAGCTGCATTACCACGAACACTCACTGAACCAGTAACATTGCCTGTGAATGTCAAAGTTCTAGCTGTAGTCCAATAGTCTGCGGTTGTAGCCTTTGATATTGTTCCGCTAAAAGTAGTAGCAGTAACTGTATCTGCGTATATATTTCGATAACGAACAGTAGAAGTCCCTATGTCATAAGTAGAATCAGCAGAAGGAGTTATAGCTCTAGAGGTAAGAGTCCCCGTTAAAGTACCGCCAGATAAAGGTAAATAACTATGAGTATGACTGCTTGCGGCTTTACTGTTCAACTGTGTCTGGATATTAGATGTAACACCATCTACATAGTTAAGTTCAGTCACTGTTGCAGTAATTCCATCAAGATGGTTTAGCTCTGATGCGGTTGCCGTAATTCCAAGGTCTGATAGTGTTTCAACCTTGGAATTTAACTCTGTTTGGAGATTAGTTACATTGGCTATCGTGTGAGTGTGATTTACCGCTGCATAAATACTATCTGCCTTACCCTTAATCCACGTCCATAAGCTAGACGCACTGTTTCTTAAAATATTTCCCGTATTACTTACGTTAGTAATTAAAAATCTTGTATTATCGTTTACAGCTTCGGGATTATCTGAAATATTAGATAGTAAACTTGTTCGTGCTCCAGTAACATTTGACGCACCCGTGCCACCGCGAGCTACAGGTAATGTACCTGATGTGATGTTGCTTGCACTGTGGTTATGCGTTGCAGCCGCCGCACCAACTTCCGCTGCTGTGTGCGTGTGGTCTTCTGCTGCCGCTCCGATTTGCTCAATCGTTACGTTATGCGGGTTATCGGTGTTAGAGATATGATCGTAGGCTTGTTTTCCTCGATCGCCCCTATAGGCGGTGTTTTCAGTTTCGCCTAACGCTAGACTTGCAGATATTTCCACATAGTCACTACCACCCCAGCGATAAGTCTTATTAGTAGCGGTATCTACATAAATTTTTCCGCTCTCTCCTGTTTCTGGAAAGTTAGATACTCCATTATATTCTAATACATCATCCACATAACTGGGAAGATTTGAAGAAGAAATAGTTCCAGAGATTTTAGAAGCAGAAATTCCAGTTATTTTACTATCAGGAATTGATGGTAGCCTATCTACACTTAGTGTTCCTGATGTAATATTTGCAGCAGAATGATTATGTGAACTTGCGGCAGCTCCAATACTAGAAGAAGTAATATTAATACTTTTAGCAGTAGAGCCGTCGTATTCCCCTTGTGAAGTTCCATTCAAAGAGATGGTTAAGGCTTTTGGATTGGGAAGCTCTGTTGGAATAGTAGGAATAAGATCTTCTACGGCCTCATCGAAATCAGTAATATTTGCTGCAGTATGAGTGTGGGATGAATTAGCTTTCGCATTTAATTTAGTATCAATTTCTGTTTCTGTATAATAACGATCATCATGAGTATGACTTTTAGCTGCATAAGCAGCATTAGCTTCTTCTTCAGTTATAAAATCTGAAACGTCTGGAACTGAAGTAGAAATGGTTATATCTTTTCCACTTTGAGAAATTGATACATTACTTCCTGCCTTTACATTAGAAGCAGAAAGTTTACTGTCTATATTTGATTGTAAAATATTATCTTGATTTTCTCTAGCAGTAGCTTCTTGCTGTACTTTAGAATTTAAATCACTTGTCGTTACATAGTTGCTAAGATCTATATCTTCTGATAGTTTTAGACGATTAGTATCATTATCTAAATAAATCTCTTTTGTATCTGTTAAAAAAATTAATTGACCATCTTTAACAGGAAGAGATTCTAATTTATTTCTTGTTAATTTATAAGGTTTAAATAAAGCCATTTTCTCCCTTCCTTAAAAATAAAAAGGGAGAGGGGGGGGTATATTTCCACCCCTTTTCTCCCACTTTTTTATATTATAGAGTCCCCCAAGTTAAAGCTGCATAAACTTCGTCAATCTTTGCTCCCTGAGCCGCAGTAGCGTAATCAGTAGAAGAAGTATATGCGGCAGAACCAAGGCCTTTAACATTTATATCATTTCCATTTACAGCAATAGTTCCGTTTGCTCCGCCAGTAGTAATATCCTCTTCTTGAAGAGCAGAGTCTGCTTTAGTACCTTGTTCAGCGGTTGCGTATGCAGTAGTTTTGGTATAAGCTGCTGAGCCAAGACCTTTAACTGGAACATCTGTTCCTCCAACTGCGATATTACCATTAGCAGTACCTGTAGTAATATCAGCTTTCTGAAGTGCTGTTTGTGCTAATTCGCCCTGCTCAGAGGTGGCATAATCTGCACTGTCAGTATAGGCAGCAGAACCAAGACCATGTACGTTTACATCAGAACCGTTTACAGCAATTGTACCATTAGTAGTCCCTTCAGTAACACTTCTTACTGGAAGCTGAACACGAGTTACTGCAATCTTACCATCTGTCTGAGTGACTTGAGAAACATACTGATTTTCAACAGCAGTATCTGTAGTATCTAAAGCTCCAATAGCATTAGTAACAAAAGTTTCTGTAGCATAGCCGTTTAGATCTACAGCAGAGTCACCAATCTTTTCAAAAGCCCCATTGATAAGCATATACTCATCATATTTTTGATCTCCAAAACCACTTACTTTTGAAACCATGTAAATGGTATTTTGATCTGCCTCTTCAGTTTCAGGAAGAGAATCAACAATAGCGCGCTTTAGATGTTCCGCATTTGCTACCGCTGTTTGGATTTCTGAATTAACTTCAGACTTTGTATAAGCATCAGTAATGCCATATCCTTCTAAAGTTGTAGATCTATCTGCTTTATTATTAATTTTTGTAGCTAAGGAGCTTTCGAGGTTTGCTTCTGCTACTTCATCGAGAGCTGCAAGATTACCAGCATCTGTAATATCAGCAAGTTCATGAGTATGTTCAGCAGGCGCATAATTAGGTGCTAAACTATCAGCATAGTCTTTAGCATCTTGCGTTGCTTTCTTGATAGAACCATCGCCAGTTCCGTTAATAACAGTAATTTGACTTTCAATAGTATCAACGCGACCTTCAAGATCAGCAACGTCTAAATTTGCGATTTGAGAAGCCACATAATCAACGACAGCTTTTGTTGAAGGAAAATGTAAATCATCTCCAGATCCACTGATTGCTGTTGAAGTAGGCTTAACTACGGTTTGAAAAGTAGTCCCATTGAAATAAGAAACAGAACCATCGGTAGTATTAATATAAAGAGTGTTTACTTCAGCGGCATCGGTTTCAGGAAGAGCTGAAACTGTTTTATAAATGCCGCCAGACATAGGTGTTTCGCCTTTATAAAGACGACGTTCATCTGTAATAAAATATAAGGTATTTTCATTTTTTGGAGAGAGAGAAGCGAAAGAGGCTGCATTCCCTGTCACAAATTTAACTAGACTCAATTTTAGTCTCCTAAACTTTTCCATTCAGTTTTATTAGCGATACATATATAGGTAGAAGTCAAAGAATCCCACTTGTAAGTTGCTTCGTCAGAGATATAGAGAACGTTTTCTTTTCCAGTAGGAGGAAAATCTTCATAGTCTCCAAAGAAAAGAGGGCTGACATTGTTAGGAGTAATTTGCTTCCAGCCCTCTTTATATCTCCAAAGTATATCAGTCTCTTCTACATAGTAGAAGCCCTCTACAGGAGCTAAGATAGACGTTCTATCTGTTTCTAATGGCAATACTGTTATTTCAGTATATGATAATCTATTTCCATTTAAATCTAAATAGATACTTTTAGTATCTTTTACAAAAATTAGATTTCCATCTGATACCGGCAACTGCGCAAGCTTAGAATTAGTTGTAGAAAATACTTTTACAATTGCAGGCATATCTTAGACTCCTTAGAATTCTGTAATTGTTAAAGAATTATCAGTATATTCTTTAGCTGTTTGGACAGCTTCATTTTTTGCTTGTAGTATTTGATCAGCAACATCTGCTCCGCCAGATCCAACAGCAGTATCTATATAATCTTTAATTGTGTTTTCAGAAGGAATATCTCCCACACGTGCAGCTAAATCGTCTGCAGTAATCTTTGTATTAAGATTAATCTGAATAGTAGATATTGAGCTATCTAACTGACCTATCTTAGTGTTATAGGTCTCAGTTGTTACATAATTACCAAGATCTTCAGTAGTAGCATAATCTCCAAGAGCAGTAGTAATCTTAGAATCAACTTCACTTAGTAACTCGGTTTCGTTCTTTGTGAAGGAATCAAGAATAGTTTTATTAGTATGCTCATGAGCCTTAGCGATAGCATCTTGAAGAGATGCAAGAGTTACTGTAGAGTCTTTAATCTTGCGGCCAGTGGTTCCATCGAAAACAACGATATTGGCATCTGTAGAAGCGTTAGGACCAGTTACAGCTCCATCAACATTTGCTTGAACTACTAAGAAGTCAGCATTAGAAGCAGATCCTTCTTCATAGTCTTTAATAACAATGATTAAATCGCCAGTTTCACAAATGTTTCCTGCATAGGTTCCAGCTTCCGCAACTCGGAAAGTTTGACCGACTTCATAATTTTCTGGTATAGGGTTGCTAGAATCTACAATTCCAACTGTAAAATCATTAATTCCAGCCACCAAACGATCAACATATTGTTTTGTAACTGCTTCAAGATCGATAGTAGGATCAGCAGCAAGAGTTACCGTTCCTGTGAAAGTAGCTCCAGCTAAGTTTGCTTTTGTTTCAAGCTCTGCGTCAATAGCAGCTAACTTTTCAGAAAGACTTTCGCCTTCTTCTGTTTCTACGTTCTCAAAAATTACTTGGTAAGCAATTCCATTATAGATATAACCTTTATTGTCCGCAGTGTTAATATAGATTACACCTTGTTCTTGTCCTTCTCCTGGAAGAGTAGAAACTACTTGGACATAATTTTTAACAGCACTAGCGTCTACTCCAATTTTATCCAAAGTATAAGCGCCAGCGTTGCCATTTAAGACGTAAGATTCATACTTACCATTTTCAAGAACTTTAATTGTTTGACCTGCATAAGCGGTAGGACTTGCAGCGTATGCTAAAGCTTCCTCTTTGCTTGCATAAACTTCGCTGGCATCAAGAGGTAGAGCGATACCGCGGCTATAGACTTTAGCCGCAACAACTAAATTTTTTGCTTCAATAGTCATGTTCTCTTACCTCCTTAAATCTGTACCTGTAAAGTCATTCCTGCAGCTGCTGGAATAGCCATTTGATAAACATAAACTTTATAGTCGGCACCAGTAGCACCATTAGCGCCTTGGACACTAATGGTAGATTTTGCAAAATTTTCTACCAAGTCAGTATTTTGCTCAACATAAAAACATTTTGTCATATCGCGCAAGCTAGAAGGATAAGCAATCATAACATATTGTTGCCCAGTAGCAACATTAATATTGAAAGAAGTTCCATTTGCAGGGCCAAGTTGCTTATTTGATAGCGCACGAACGTTTTCACTTGTTACTGTTGGAGCTGTTCCAACTCCTGTACCATAGAAAAGATTGCGTTTACCTACAAAATTAACAGCAGAACTTGTCTTAGAACCGGCCTTAATTTGGCCAGTAGCATCTGGTTGCCCAAGGTTATTGTTCTTAACTGGACCGTCTGTATAAGTTGCGGTAGCAGTAAATGAAACTGTTTCATCGCCAAGAGTAAAGGTTTGGGTATCTGTTGTTACAGGAGAACTCGCTTGAGAAAGGACAGACTCAGACCCCTTCTTAATTTCAATAGTAGTTAAATCGCCACCATCGTTCTTGGTATAAGTTCCTTGAATTACAGTAGAAATTTCAGTTCCTACTTCATAATTGCCAGCCTGATTTCCGCTAGAAACACGGCAAGTAACTCCTGGTTGAGTATAGGTAGGAGCTACAGCTTTTTGAGTAAGCATAGCAATAAACTCATCAAGAGTTGTACCTACTGGAATTTCAGCACCATCAGTAAGACCGCCGATTCCAGTACCTCCAAGATTTACTTCATGTTCAGTTTTTGTTTTGCTATTTCCTAATGGCTTTTGAGTTTTATTTTCGTCGATATATACCAAGGTATCTGTGTCAGAGGTTACAATGAAATCTGATTCATCAATGGTTCCATCATCAATTTTGCCTTGGATATTCGCTTCTGCACCGTGGAAAAAGCGAATAATTTTATCAGCCATCTTACTCCTTTCTCTATTTTAAATTTCTTGAATTTCATTCATATAAACGCCTGTTGCGGCATCCTTGCTAACCACTTGATCTAATGCGTCTTTAGCCATATTATATGCGGCATCTGCTTTTGTTTTTGCAGATTCTACATCCTCTTTTATTTGACTAAATTCGCTCTTCATTCCTTCAAATTCTTTTTCCTGGTCTTCCATTAAATGAACCATTTTTTCAGAAATATAGTTCATATTAATAACAGCTGTTTGAAAGATAGAATAATCGTCGCTTGTTACATAATTTTCTCCAGTGGTAGGATCTGAAAGGATATGAACAATAAAATTAGTACTTTGAGTAATACTTATATCGTCTACAAGTTTTATACAACAAAGAGCATCTCCTTCATATAAAAGAGTTCTAGGCCACTTAATTTCCCAGATCATAGGATCATCAGAAATTTTATTAAAAACTTGGAGACCTTCTACTTTAGCTTGTTTATGCTTCCAACTTAAATATACTTTTGTGTACTCGGTAAATTGAGCCGCAGCCTCTTGAGTAAAGATAACTCTAAAAGTCCTACCATTAGCATCTCCCGCACCAGCAATGATAGGATCGTCAATATCTTGATCTAACGATTTCATATTGACAGTAAAAGCCTTTAATTCGGTTGGCATCTATTTTCTCCTTTCTATTGCTCTCTTGCGGAATGTATAGCACTTACGATATTTTGATTTTGTAGATTAACTTTTGGAAGTTCTCTTATTTCTTCCATTAAATTGTCTATATAAGAATCTCCACCGGCTGATTTATAATAAAGGTATCTTCTTTCTAAACTTTGAAGATTTAAATCATCTATTGCTCCAACTTGATAGAAGAAATAATGATGCTTATCTATAATATAACTCTTACTATTCTCTTGAAGTCTTTCTGTAGTAAGAGTGGCTTGTTTCTCCAAAGATGTTACTCTCTCATTAAGCTTTTCAGAACTGTCCTTTAATTGATTGACTATATCTTTTATTTCTGAAAGACCATCTGTTATTTCGCTATGTGCTCGATCTCTATCATTTTGATGATTAAAATATTTTCTTAGTTTAGTATAAAACCACTCAATTAATTCTCCGATAAATTTAGTGGCTACGCCTAACATAACTATTATTAAAATTATAGTCTCGATGGAGTATTGCGTCATTATAGTAGA